>ENA-OQBJ01000010-OQBJ01000010.1-human-gut-metagenome-genome-assembly--contig:-NODE-10-length-77444-cov-3.718173_pt1 | contig 77444 bp, 95 predicted proteins | sample MGYA00242743_ERZ504545 | MGnify/ENA primary metagenome ERZ504545 (study PRJEB26092, sample SAMD00036252) | human gut metagenome | host: Homo sapiens | study: EMG produced TPA metagenomics assembly of... | reverse complement strand
AGATTTTTTTTTGCTGTGCAATAAGATACAGATTTTTCTGTGAATACCGGTGGCCATAAAATATCCATCGTTTCAGCAATTTCTATCTTAAATTCCTGTTCAAGAAAATATATTTTAGTCGAATAATCAATAAACTGTATAGAAAATTTTACTAAATAAAATTGTCGTCCTTGTGTCTTAAAAGTTTCAATATCCCCATCGACTTCAACGGTCTGTAAAGTAGTTATTTTTCTAATATTATCTGCATCTTCAGATATTGCCAGATAATGTTCATCCGTATACAAAATCTCCGAATCATTACGCATATAATGACAATCTGATTGTTTTATTCTATAAATATTAAGTTTATAATCTTTTTTTTATAATATTAGTATATAATATTTTCTTATTATCACCATCTTTAGATATATAATAGTCATTAGCATATTCTTTTAGCGTAAAATATTTCCAAACATTCGGTATAATATTTTCTCTATTGATTGGTAAAGTAAAAAAAGGTTGTAAATACGGTTGGGTATATAACGAAAGCTGTTTTGCTTCCATATTACATTTTTTCATCTCTTCATCCGTGTACATCACAGCTGCCTCAAATGTCATATTCTCTATATTAAATCCAAATAAGATATGTTCCATATTATGTTTTCTAATAGAAACATAATGTTCTATTGCCCCTGGATGTCCAAGGTAACGTTCACAATCTATATCATTATTTCCTCTTCTATGGCGGAAATGCGGTGCTTTTTCAGTACTATCCGCCGCAGCCAAATATACTTCCTCTCCACAACACAAACATTGATATCTAAATCGTTCGCCTTCTGAATTATGTAATGTCTTTGCAATTGTCTCCGCATCAACTTCCGTCTGAAATATCACATCAAATGCTTTATTCATTCAATTAACCTCTTTACGCTATATTTATTCAAATATTATATCATACTCTATTGTCTTGTTTTACACACATAAGATATAAATCAATTAGATTATTTTATCTATCACCACATTCTATTTTTAAGAAACAGCCTCATTTTGTCATCATCAAATTCCTGCCATATATAAATACACATAACACTCAAAAATCTGTCGCTTTTTGTCACTTTTTCTATTATTTTTCTAAAAAATCCCCTATATCAAAAGCTGACCTTTCCCGTCAGCTTTAATCCCCATCTCTTCTACTCTTTTTTGTACCTCCGCCGATAATACTCCAAACTCCGATACCCCAGCACATCCCCCATCTGCTCGCCAAACGCCATATTCCCAACAACGTCTCCAATCTCATCCCTCAACGCCAACGCATATCCATCCTTCTCCACAAAGAATCCCTTCCCTGACGCCTTCAAAAATCGGATTGGCATTCGCTTCGCCTTACTCAGATGCTGCTTATCCGTCACTTTCTTATAATCCTCATAAGTATTCACATTCGGGAAATCCTTCCAGTTCGTCCCGGTATCAAAGAATTCCTTCCAACTCTCCAATACCTCTTCATCCGTAACCGCAAGCCGGATATTTCTATGATTATAAAAGCTGTAAAGGATTGGCATCTTATACACTTTCTGCATCTCCGTAGTTTCGATGGTCTGAATGAATTCTCGACCGATTCCCGCATATAACTCCTGCTCATCCTCTGACAATTCACCAAGTTCATACAGGAAATCAAGATAATGCTGGAATGGATTTTCTTTCGCATGACTGCCGCTGACACAAATCCGGTAAATCTCATCATCCATATAAGTGAATAAATCCATTCTGCTTGGCCGCTTTCCGTCCAGTAATTCTTTCACACGATAATATTCCTGCCGGATCTGCATTTTCAGTGTTAATTTCTTTTTATCTATTTCCTTAAACAGATCGATCAGACGCATGTCAAAATCAACGATGCAGTCATCCGGATATTCCAGATCCTGATACTCACAGGATCCTTTCTTGCTAAATGATTGCTCTCCGCTTAACAACAGCGGTGCTTTTCCCGCCTTCTCATAATTCCCGATGAAATCCAATACGTTCAGATATTCTTTTCCTTTATATAGACGAAGTCCTCGTCCCAACTGCTGCAGGAATACGACCGGGGATTCCGTCGGACGCAGGAACATTACCATATCCAGCGAAGCGATGTCCACGCCTTCATTGAACATATCCACAGAGAAGATCACCCGTATCTCTCCGTTCTTCAATTTGCGGATAGCTTCGTTACGCTCCTCGGCATATGCTCCATTTTCACCACTGTATACGGCTGCGGATGCGATTCCTCTCTGACAGAATTCTTTTGCCATGTCTTCTGCATGCTGTCTGGAACAGCAGAACCCGATTGCACGCGCAGAACGATATTTTCGATAATATTTGTAAATCAGATCATATCTTCTTTCATTTCCGATATAAGCCTGGTTTAGCTCCTGCTCATCATAGCGCCCTTTCACGATCCGCAACCCGGAATAATCCGTCTCATCATACACGCCGTAATAGTGAATGTACGAGCATTCCTTTGTTGATTGCTTCTTTTAATGAAATCTGATATGGCACGTTATAATCACAGATTTCGTAGATATTTTTTCCGTCCATTCTTTCCGGTGTTGCTGTTAATCCCAGTAAGAATTGCGGCTAAAAATATTCTACGATTCTCCGGTATTGATCTGTAACCGCATGATGGAATTCATCAATGATCACATAGTCAAAATAATCTGCCGGAAAATATGTCTCATTCAAATATTCCGGTCTCCCGAGTGTCGCCACCGATGCGAAGATAACGGATTTATCCCTATCCTTTTCTTTTCCGTCAAAGAATCCATAATCCTCCGAGTTCCGCACATTTTTGAAAGAAACCGCTGCCTGCTTCAGGATTTCTTCCCTGTGTGCAACGAACAACACCCGTTCATATTTTGCCGAATCAAATGCAGCAAGGTATGTCTTTCCGATTCCGGTGGCTGCATATACAAGTCCTTTCGCCGCCCCTTCCATGCGGCTTTCCTGTAACGCATACAGTGCCTCTATCTGTGCTCCCCGCGGGCGGTACAACATTCGGACATTTTCAGCATTCCTGTCCTCTCCATCTTCTGTAGCGTCATATTTCGCCAGATCCTTGGACACCGCCGGCTTCTTCCATGCCTTGGAATATCGTTTTAATTCTTCATCATCTATAATGATCGAATGGTTCAGAAACAGATCATCAAATGTAGCATAGAACAACTCATAATTCTTTTTGTCCAGTGTATCACTGAATCTGTAATTCCATTCGATTCCTGAAGTTAACGCACTTTTGGAAATGTTCGATGATCCGATGTATATTTCATTCGAAGATTCATAATGAAAGATATAAGATTTTGGATGAAATGAGCGTGATGTTTCATTATACAGGCGCAGATCCACACGGTCACCGAGCTCGCTCTTGATCAGATATAAAGCCGACGGCTGTGTGATCCCCAGATAATTTCCCGTCAGGATACGGATCTTCACGTCCCGGTCCAACGCCCGCTTCATATCATTTAAGAGCATCCGCACACCCGACTCCATCAGAAATGAGACGATGATATCAATCTGCTTCGCTTCTGCCATACTCATTTTCAGTTGATAATATAGATACCGGCTCCGGTCTCTGTCCCCGGTCATTACATTCGTAGATTCGATCTCATATGTATCTATTCTTTCCTCAAAATTAGATTGAGCCATTTCTCTTCTCCCCGCCCCGGACGTACATCTGATGTAATCCATTGTTCTTCTATCTCTAATTCATCCATATCCTGAATCAATTTTGCAAATGTCTCTTCTGTCATATCCGTAAAATATCTGCCGTTTCGTTCCCCTTCGAATGTCCCGTACTTGAAGGATGTGTAAATGATTCCGTGGGCTCGAAGAGCGTTTGCCATCTTCTTTATAATGTCTCGCAGTTCATTTGCCGGAACATGAAGGATTGACGAGCATGCCCAGATTCCGTCGTAGGCTTCTTTTTCATCCAGATCCTGGAACAGCATGTGTTTTACCGGAATACCTGTATATTCGCTTGCGAGTTTGCATAGTTCCTGTGAGCCGTCTATGGCAGTGACTTTGCAGCCTTGCTCCAGGAAATATTTTGTGTCGCGGCCGGAACCGCAGCCGTAATCCAGGATTTCCGCTCCTGGATGCAGTTTGTCCAGGAAGCGATTCTGTATGGTGCCGAAGTCTACGGATATGGTGCCGGTGATGAATTTTTTTGCGTTTTTGTTGTAGTAGTCTAGTGTTGTGGTTGATTTTGTGGGTTCGTTTATTGCGTTCACGGTTGCCTCCTGATGGTGTGATACTTGTTCCAATATTGTCTTGTATTTATTATACTGCATGGGAGTGGATGGATACAAGAAAGAGTATACTCTCCTTCACAAAGCATTCAGCAACTTAATAACCATTATCTTTTTTCACCTTTTATTACTTATCACTCTCTTCTTTGAATTCTCTCATTATATTATCAAATGTTTCTTCTGACATTAAACCATACATTTTATTCACATATTCTTTTCTGAACAACAATATTTTCCGAATGATAATTTACAAGTTCGAATCACTCTCCATCGATGTTTCCTTTGAATCTTCTTATCTTGGTTATCACGAAATTTAATTCTTTATACTCTTTTAATCCAACATTCACGGCACCCCAAAGCATATACCAACCAATACATGCCAGCACAATATCTATTAGCTTATGAACTCTCCTGTATTTTTCTTCAGATTCTGCTACCACATTCATAAGTATTAATATTGTTATTACCGGAATAATCAACCATAATATAATATCTTTTAAATATATATTATTCCAGAATGGTAACTGATAAAATATCATGGTTATTCCCGCCACATATAAAGCAATTATCAGAAAAAAAGTGTCTTAATTTTTTTGCCTAAGAGGATTTTAATAACGTTCCATAAACTTTTACGGATTTCACTTTGAGTCAACATCCATACAAAGAATCCTGTACCCCATATGGCAATTGCCCATTCTCCTGTTGATAAAATTGTCACTATTTCTTCCATTCATCTACTCCCATCTTCAAAAACTCCACATGCATTTACATTTATAAAATCTATTTCTCGTCGTATCATTCATAGTTATTATCATTTTAGCAAATCTACTGTCGTAATATCGCAACACTTATGTATCTTACTTCAAAAAAATCCCACATATTATATGTAGGACTTTTCTTACTCACTATATATGCTTTGTGCCTGTTCTAAATTTTCTATAATTTTACCTTTCAGACTCTCCGGTGATATGACTTTAAATCTATTCGCATATTGTACAAACCAGCCAACCAATGTCACGCTGTCCATCTTTTTAAATACTGCTTTATACTTTCCATTATCTAACGGTCTGACCGACACCCCTGACATTTCCGGGCAGCGGCATAATCATATGCGAAAATCTGCTTTGTCCTCTCTGACTCGTCAGATTTAACAGCTTATTTCGAATCTCATTCGCTTCATGAACGGACACACACCTTGCCTGTTGCACCGAATCTAACATCAGCTTAATTTCCCAGTCTTCCAGCAAATATTTCTCCATATACCATCCTTTATGTGAATTTTCTGCCTGCTTAATCGGATAACCGCAGCTTTGTAACAAACGCACATCGTCATAAATGGATGTACGGTGTACATTTTCCATTCCGTATTCTTCTTCCAGTTTCTGGCTTATCTGCACTGCATTCATCGGCGTCTTCTCATCGGTGGTCTGGAAAAGTTGAAGGACGCGGATTATTTTTTCTTTATGGGATGTGGACATAGGGGTGCTCCTTACATTATGTTTTGAATTGAAATGATATATTAATTATAATGTACTGAGTTAAGCTTCACAACTTTCATCTTTTTGATTTTTATAGTTGACTTTTGTTAACAAACAGATTAATATTATATACAAGAAATGGGTTTGTTACCGTACGGCTATTGCCTAAGCGGGGTGCTCGTTTCTTTTTTTATATTCACCATATCATATAAATATAGATTTCCATCGCTGCATGCCGAATTAACATTTCTATCCTGTATATATTAAATCGTTCCACCTCTTTTAAATCACTACTATAAACAGGTAATGCAAACCTAGTTGTAAAACGATACTAGCCATATTTTGCATCAACTTTATGCTTCCCCTTAAAATTTTCCTGCCATCGTTTGTTAGTTGCACATTTCAATAACGTAGGAATTTTCTGTGTCGCATTTGCTTTGGTTTTTGCATTAGCACCACACAATCGTTTTGTATCTTCAGATCCTTTTAATTCTTCCGGAAAATCATTTCCAATAAAGACTTGATCCGCTGTTTCAACAACTTCATAACACTTTCCTACATATTCCTTCAAATAATTTTCAACATCTTCCCAATCGATATTTCTCTTCCCTTTAAATCGTATATCTGTAATTACAACTATTTTTCTTCCATCCTCATCTGTAATTATGTCAATAATATTTTCCTTCTTCATATATATTTTATCTCTCCTCACAGTTAACGCGTTGCGTTATATTATCAGTAAAAAAATAAGTCTTACGACTTATTTTTCATCATATATTCCACTTCCGCCCGATATTTCATCAAACGTAAAAGATACTCCGGAAGTTCTCTCTTCTCAGCTTCCCAATCTTGAACAGTGCGATACGGTATACCATAATAATCACTAAACTCTCTCCTGTTCATTCCCATTTTTTCCCGTAATTCTTTTACTTCTTTTCCTCGACTCATTAAATCACCTTCCAGACGCATTGCGTTATTAAAATAATAATTCATGTATAAATGTCTGTCAATGACTATTTTCTATACCTCCGGTTCAATCACAGCTTATCATACTTCGCACTCTTCCCCTTAGCCTTCTCCACCGGATACTTCTTTGCATTCACCTTGATCTTCTCCCGCACGATCTCATCCAGATCCAGTCCGCAGGCATCTGCCATCAAGACACAATAATTCACAACATCCGCCAGTTCTTCTCTTATCTTTTCCTGTTTTCCTTCATTTGAGATATCCGCACCGCTCCACTGGAATACTTCCAGTAGCTCTGCTGCCTCCAGCGAAATGGAGATTGCCAGATCTTTCGGATTGTGGAATTGTTTCCAGTCTCTGTCATCTCTGAATTTTAGTATTTCTTTAATTGTTTCTTCTGTCATCTTAGTTTTCCTCTTCGATATATTTACTAAAGTATTCTCTTAATTCATCATCGCATACATACAAATATGTTCCTTTGATTCCTCTGGTCATCAGCACATAATACACATTTGTGATGTATTCTTTCAGTTCTTCATATGATGCCGTTATTTTACCATTTTTATCAAAATAACATTCTGACCGGATAATGATCTGTCCTGTTGTTTTATCATATCCAATATCATTTCCGAGAATAACAAACGCATAGTTCAGATCATAACCTTGAATGGAATGAATACATCCCACCTCATCGATTGCTTCTCCTGTATGAACCCATCCTTCTGTACAATGATTCCACATTCGTTTTACACCTTGTATCTCTATGTCCTTTTTGCTCCGGTCATTTTTACTGATCCATGGCCATGCATATCCTGCTACCATTCGGGAAAGCCCTGTTTCTTCCTCTTTGACATACATATCTTTCTCAAATTTTGAAAAATCAGAGTATAATTTCAAATCATATTTTTTCGAATGATACTTCCGGTCAGCGACTCCGGCCAATAGATCCTTTATGAATGCAATATAGTCATTGCCTCCCTGCACCCTCATCTGCGTCGCAAGGGTGAAATACGATATCGTATGTTTTTATATGGATTTCTCATTTTTTCTTCGAACCGCTCATAATCAATGCCCGACGGACCAACCACCTGATTGTAATCGTAGAATAACACTGCACACTTTGATTGTTCTAATATCCAGTCTAATTCGTCTGCATCCGTCGTCATGCCCAGCCGTTCACAGCTTTTTTTGAAAGCTCCCCTATAGGAAATATTTTTATATTGATGAAGTCTGTGTGCTTCATCGACCAGTAAGATATCATATTTTTTCTTCGTAATATCAGACGGGGACAGTACCTGTGATGGCGTCAATCCATAAATACTTCGGAAGATGAACTTCATCGTCTTTCTGAGCGAAGTCTGTGGCACAACGAATCCAATCTTTTTCCCGGCAAACTCTTCACTGTCTGCCAGGTATTTCATAAGATATACCGCCACAATTGTCTTACCGCTTCCTGGCATTCCATTTACCACTACACGATTCACATTTCCACTCTCAATCTGCGCAAGTATATCTTCTACTGCTTTCCGCTGGCTGTCGTTCAATTCTTTATATGGAGAATATTTGAATAGATCTGAATTTTCAATTTCTTCCAGCGAATGTTTGACCAGTTTTTCTTGTTGCAGCTTACGCCAAAGCAGTTCGAATTTTTTATCATATTTCCTTTCTCATAATACTGCTTATCTGCTATTCCGGAATTCTTATTCGTAACCTGGAATAATTCTCTGCGACAATATACTGAATCAGCTTGGATTCATAATCAAAGGTTACCGATTGATTAAACAATCTGGAATATATGAAGTGGACCTTATTAAATATTCGCTTTTCTTCATTTGTCGTATGCTGTGTCATTCTGGTTTTTACATGATTGGATTCACCTATATAGGCTTTCTTTCCATTTTCCAGAATATATAACATTGGCCAGTTATCCAAATATTCTTCGTTACTGTATTTATTATTTTTGAAATCTCCTTCAATTATTTTGAACATGGTATTTCTCCGGTGTATTTATATTTGTATGGTTTCGAATTTCCTAATATTAATTATACTTCGCTGACTATTAACACACAAGAAGAAGTCATATTTCTACGACTTCTTCCATATCTATTACAGCATAATCCAGGCCGTTTCCTCCTGTTCACTTTTCAGACTCTTTTTACAGATCTTGCAGATTGTTCCTGCCGGTGTAACCAATACCACCTTCGCATATGCCGTGTCACCAATCTTGTCATACAGGCGGCCTGCACTCATAGATTCACCGATGACTGTATACGAACTATTTGCCACATAACCGATCTTCCCAAGTCCTTCATACGTTACTTTGATTGCTTCCTTGTCATATTCATTATCCGGTTCTTTTTCTAATCTGATCTTCATACCTTTTTCCAGAAAATCATTTCCGAAGTAGTGTTTTGTTCCTGTCAGGGTGATAAATATTTTTGCCATTGTGTGTGCTCCTTTCGCTTTGAAAACGTGTTCATCTGAATTTGGTTTGTTGTCTTATAATTACTTTTATCTCCCGGAATTCTGTTTTATTCCCTTTGATGTGTATAGTATAATTCAGATGATGGGGTATAATATCCCCACCTTTTTTCCATACATCAAAAAAGGAAATCAACCGCAGTCAATTTCCTCTTCTCATCATCAATCATACACCTTTTCAACACTTCCAGATCAACCTCAAGCTCCCTGTCACCATCTCTTACCCTGGCAATCACCGGGACTCCCGTTAATCTCTCGATCATTTTTTCATTATCTTCCTGCATCGCCCCACCCGAGTAATGATTCAGAATGATTCCTTTTACATCCATTCCATGATTGCGGATGTATTCTACCGTCAGGACAACCGCATTGATCGTGCCAAGTCCGGCATCTGCGATCACCAGCGTATTCAGATGCAGCATTTTCACAATGTCTTCCAGCAGGATCTCATGCTCTTCATCCCAGCGGATCGGACATACAATGCCGCCGCTTCCTTCTACCGTGACATAATCGTACCCTTTCTTTACCCTGTCAAAATCTGCTTTTACCGTTTCCGTATCAACCGGATTTCCTTCTATTCTGGCAGCCAGATGCGGAGACACCGCATTTTGATACAGATATGACAGTAAGCTGCTGTCTTCCTGTGTGATACCGGCAATCTTCTTTACATAGCCTGCGTCACTTTCTTTTATGGACTCTGCACCTGATAATGCAGCCTTATAATAGCCTGCATGGATTCCTGCATCCGCCAGCTTTTTCACGATTAATGCTGTGACATACGTCTTTCCTACATCTGTGCCGGTGCCCGTCACAAATATTCCTTTTGCCATAATCTCATGCTCCTTTTTTAACTTAGATAAAACCCGCTTTTCCGCATTCTAAGCCCCACACCGGCTGCCAGCAGACATAATACAAAATCTCCAGGCATATCTAATGGGAAGCAGGACAAAAAGATCACGCCCAACGTTGCTGGTGTATGTGCATAAAAGTTTAAGATTATAAATTTATACACGATTCCGATTGCATATGTCACAACAAATCCAGCCAGACAGGCAAGCAGATAGTTCTTGTAACTTGCTTTCAGCTTTTCGCATACTTTTCCGGTTACATATGCGCTTACAATGAATCCGACCAGATAACCAAAACTTGGCCGGAATATGTATCCGATTCCTCCGCCTGCTGCAAAGATCGGTACTCCGACGAGTCCCAGTAATACATAACATCCTACAGATATTGCTCCCTTATCAGCCCCCAGAATCAATCCTGCGAGCAGTACGAAAAAGAACTGAAGTGTGAAATAATCCATATATGGAACCGGGATCTGGATAAATGCTCCTATGGCAACCAGCGCCGCGAACATTCCGCATAATACCATACTTACGGTGGATAATTTTTTTGTTTTTGTGTTCATTAAATTGTTAACCTTCCTTTCAGTTTATGGTTAACAATTTATCGTATTTCGCTTTGATTGTCAACTTATTTTTCGCACAGGTTTACAATCATGTTCTTGTTTTGCTAATTCAGAATCCATTTCCTACTCCCCATACTGCTCCATAAGCCTCCGGGCCTCTCCCCGCATCTGCTCCACAACCTCATCCGGTCCGATGATCTTAACTGCTTCCCCCAGCGAGAATACCCATCCCAGGAACTGTTTGCTCACATGCACGTCCACATTCACCCGGAAATGATCCTCGTCTTCCGGAATCATCATCACATCTTTCCCAAAACCGGTCAATGATCACGCCCGCAAGGCTGTTATTTACCAGCATCTTTACAGACGTTTCCTTTCCCCTGAACATTCCGAAACTCTTCTTGGCATAATCCGCCATATCCAGCTTCTTGAAGTGTTCTTTTCCCTCACGGGATTCATCCGACATCCGGATATGCAGCATCTTGTCCACCCGGTAATGCTTGATTAGCTGCGCCTCTGTATCATATCCGATCATATAATAATTCTCATCATCCAGGACAATCCCCACGGGCTGATATGATACCATGCTCCTCCGTGACGCAGTTCCATCTCTTTCTTCACATTCCACTGGAAATACTGGAACTTGATCTTCTTATTTTCAGAAATCGCATTGTGGATTGCATCGACAGTATAATAGATGCTTTCATTCATCGTCTTAATTCTTCCGGATACATACACCTGTCGCTGCAGCCTCTGTGCATCGTATTTGCTGACCAGCTTTTCCAGCTTTTTTATCAGTGTGTTGGTCTTCTTCTCTGTAATGAATTTGGAAGACTGGATGGAATCTACCAGAAGCTTTAATTCCGGCAGTTCGAATGGGCGGTTGACTACGCGGTAATGATAGCGGTTGCCGATGGGTTCGCCCTCTACCTCGATCCCAAGTACAGACAGATCACGCAGATCTGCATAGATTGTTTTGCGATCTGCGGTCACTTCGTATTTTTCCAGTTCTTCCATGATTTCCGGCATGGTAATATAGTGTTCGTCATCTGTATTTTCCAGCATAATCTGTGCGAGACGGTATAATTTTAGCTTTTGATTTGTTCCTTTTGGCATAATCACATCTCCTCCACCAACATCTCCTGATACCCGGCAGTCCCATACTCTTCGATCCTATCCACCACCGGTTTCAATCTCTCATCCGTAATCCGCTCCAGTATCTTCATACGCTTCGGCGATATCACTTCCTCTGACCTGCACTTCTCATAATCCGCCGTTTCCATATGCCAGTAATGAAATTCTCCCTTATAATACTGTGATAATTTCTGTGCGATCAGTATTCCTTCCGGGTCAAGGTCACCCGCATAATATACCCGGATTCCCGACTTTGCAAATAGATCCATCTGTATCATCTGATACAGGAAATTCCATGCTGTAGTTCCATTGTCAAATGCATGCGGATTTCCTGTCAGCATGGTGAGATCCTGCTGGCACTGTTCCGGTCTGTAATCCGAAAAAAGCGGATCCTGTATCATTTCTTCATAGACCTCTTCCTGATACAGCCAATATTTTAATTTCTCATAATGCTCGAAAAAGATACGCATGATACAGCGGTATCTGCTTACATTATCGGCATTTAAATATTTTGCTTCTGTCAGCGGCTTGATTAATTTGTCTGATACCTGCATAGAACTTCTCCTTCTGGTTAATTAAGTTCAGTATAGCACATGCGTTGGAAATAGATTCCATAGTTCTTTGTTTTTCTGAAAATTCTGCCTTGATTTCTAATCATTTACATAATCATAATAATCCGCCTCGCTGGCAAATAAGATATATTCGCCATCTACCATTCCCATGTAACCGTCACCTGTGTTAAAACCTTTCATTGCCAGTTCCTCCATTTCTTTGAAAAATAATGATTTTGATTTGTTTTCCCTTTTATGTCTATAGTTTATAACATCAGATGGGGTATAAAATTACCATCAGTAACAAAAAATACCCGAAAAGATTTCTCTTCTCAGGTATCTTTATCTATCCCTAATTCTATTTTCGCTGATTATGAGCACCGGTTTCTCTCCACCATCTACCCATTCAACCTTTTCAGCTGCTTAAACTTCTGCCTTCTTAATAATTCCGACACCAAGCGGATACGGTCCTGTATGCACACCAATCGTTGCTCCAATCTGGTAGATTCCGATCTCATCGATTCCAAGCCGTTCTTTTATCAGATCCTTTATCATCTCACGGAATCTGACTGCCTCGTCATAGTCATAACCATATCCGATGCAAAAATTATATTCACCAGGTTTTGCATCGATCTCGTCCAGATAATTTTTCGTCATATCTACAACCTTTTTCATAGACTTGATACGGTTTCTTGCCAGCCCGGAACTGAAGATTTCCCCTTCTTTTAATGTAATCATCGGTTTTATCCCCAGTGCTCCGGCAGCTATCCCGGCCAGTTTACCGATTCGTCCACCATGTCTCAGATAATCAATACTTCCGATTGTAAAGAAGATCCGTCCCGTCTCGCGTATCGGAAGAATTTTCTCCACAATTTCTTCATATCCCAATCCCATATCACGCAGTCTGCATGCTTCTAACACGAAAAGCCCCTGCAGTACTGTATTCACCGTTGAGTCGATCAGCGTAATCTTTGCATCCGGGTACTCTTCTTCGATCATTTCCTTTGCGACAGTTGCCGACTGCAGTGAACCGCTGAATTTGCGGGTAATACAGATGCAGATAACCGGAATCTGCTCTTTCACACTTTTTTCGAACACCTGATAGAAGTCATCCACCGATGGCATGGAAGACTTCGGAAATACATCCGGGTGTTCCACCATTTCGTTATAAAAATCTCTGACCCCTAATTCCACCATTCCTTCTGATATGTCTCACTGTCAAAAGACACATAGAATGGCACAACCTCTATATCATGCTCTTTTGTAATCTCCTGCGAAAGATCCAACGATCCGTCACTGACAATCTGCACTTTCTTCTGCATATCCATTACCTCTCTACTTATATGTTCTGTAAAAATAAATTTCTCATACATTTTACATGTAGTTTTCAATACTACATTCTTGGAAACGTAGAACAGTATAACACAGGGTATCTCAAGTGTATATAACTATGCTTCATACTTTCTTAAAATTTTATACTTTTTAAGGAAAAGGCATAGCCGCAGCTTCCTGTAAATTTACCGGGATTTTTTCGGAGCATTTTTCAAAAAATTTTTTACAAGCTTTTTTTGAAAGCTTTTTCTGAAAATCTATTGACTTGGAGTCCGCTTCAAGTGCTAGTATGAACTCAGAAACTGAAAGGAGATCTTAGAAATGTACAATAAAAAATTAACATTAAGTAACGGTGTGGAAATTCCTCAATTAGGACTTGGAACATAGTTCATCGATGATGATAAAGTCGCTGATGCAGTCAAAGCTGCTGCCGATCTCGGCTACAGACATTTTGACACTGCACAGGCTTACGGAAATGAGCGTGGTGTCGGCGAAGGAATCCGTACATGTGGTATTCCGAGAGAAGAATTATTCGTTGTATCCAAAGTTGCTGCAGAGCATAAAACTTATGAAGATGCCAAAGCAAGCCTATGGTAAATCAGATTCTTCTTCACATCAGCAACACTCCTCTGGAACTTATTGAGTACTGCCAGAAGAAGGGTATCGCTGTAGAAGCTTACTCCCCAATCGCTCATGGCGAGATTTTACACCAGCCGGAGATTGCCTCTATGGCTGAAAAATACGGAGTATCTGTTCCACAGCTTTGCATCCGTTATACACTGCAACTCGGTGCGATTTCACTTTCTAAAACCGGTAATCCGGAACATATGAAGACAAATGCCGATGTAGACTTTGAGATTAGTGCCGAAGATATGGAAGTTCTGAAGAATTTCAAACATATCGAAAGCTATGGAGAAAGCAGCGGATTCCCGGTATACGGCGGAAAACTGTAAATTATTCAAAAAAGAGATAAACATATTATAAATCAAATATTTAATCAAAATATTTTCTGATCATAGAGAGGTTACTAAGATGAACAAACCATATATTATCTGCCACATGATGACTTCTGTTGATGGCAGAATCGACTGTGCCATGACATCCCAGCTTCCGGGTGTCGAGGACTATTATAAGACACTGGACGAACTGAATGTTCCGACTACCGTGAGCGGCCGTGTCACTGCGGAACTTGAGATGGCTGAACCTGGATTCTTCGAAGCAAAAAATTCTGAAACATATACCCAGGAAGGATTTTCTAAAAAAGCTGATGCCAAAGGCTATGAAATTATCGTTGATACCAAGGGAAAGCTTCTCTGGCCGGATGCCTCTGATATGGACAAGCCTTACCTGATCATCACAAGTGAACAGGTAACGAAAGAATATCTGGCATATCTGGACGGACAGCATATCTCATGGATTGCCTGCGGAAAAGAACGGATCGATCTCGTACGTGCCTGCGAGATCCTCGCTTCTGAATTCGGCGTAGAACGCATGGGTATCGTCGGCGGTCCTGCAATCAATACCGGTTTCCTGGATGCCGGACTTCTGGACGAGATCAGCATCCTGATGGGTGCTGGAATCGATGCCAGACGGGAAATGCCTTCTGTCTTCGACGGCTTCGCATGGATCATCCGCTGGTACATCTGAAGCTTACAAATGTGCAGAGATTTGACAGTGATGCGATCTGGATTCGGTATAATGTATAATTATTGTATAGTTATTGCATATCTATCGTATGGAAATTTAAGTGAACTGATACTACCAAGGGCAGTGCTGATTATCATTGTAATCAACACTGCCCTTATTTTCATCGTCATGTTTTCGGGAGAAGCTGCCAGTGGCAGGCTCTCTGTATTTCTCTCTATTCTTTTATTCCGCATTCTCTGTATCCAGAGATTTTTCAATCTCCTCTATAATCTGCACTGCTTTTTCTGCTTCATCCGCCTCTGCCCAGATATCAACGCCGTATACTCCGAATCCGGCAACTCCATATGCTGCTACACTTGAGCTTGGTTCCTGTGTGAATGCAGCAATTCCATTTTCTTTTAGCATTTCTACCAGCATCTCTGCCTCAATGATATTTTCTGCATTGTAGATTTTTTTGCATCCTGTTGCTTTCATGAGAATCCCTCCTTATCGTTTTAATCATTTTCCGAATATAAGCATCGTCCGATAATCTTCACAGACTTTCTCCTGTGTAAAGATTCCTTTTTTCGAATGCCAGAGAAAATATCTGTCATTATACGCCTTCTTTGTGGCCAAATCAATAATCTGAATTCCTTTATTTTCCGGATGTTCCTTATCCGCCGTGACAACCTCCATATAAATATAATAAGTCTGATTTCCTTTTGTTATTTTTGCACCTGAATCCATTATACGATAAAAATTTCTGTCCTGACTTCCTGTTACTCTCATTAAAATACTATCCTTATCAAGAGTTCCGTCTTTTATTGTCTCGCTGTAAAATTCAAGAAATTTGTCCGGTTGCTTTTCAAATTTTTCTCCTGATACATTTTTTGCAAATAATTTTTCTATTTTCTTCTTATCATTCTGATTGCCGCATCCAGAAAATCTGTAAGGATTTCTGTAAACTCTCCGTGATCTGATCTGAATAATCTACTCAGAAATGTTTTCCCGCATCCAGATATCAATGTTACAACCAGCATAAATGTTATTCTTTTTTTCACCATCCGTCCCCACTGCTCTCAGGATTTTACATCTTTTCATAATACCCCAAAGCTCTTTCATATAGTTCTCTACATTGCCGTTCATCTCCATATGCCAGACAATCACATTGATTTTATTCCCAGTCAAATTCATCAATAGCATCTTTGATTTCTACAGAAATCGATTCCTCATTTTTTAATTCTCTAATAACTTCTGCAAACTTATCACGCTGTGGATTATTAATATCATTGTAACACCGATGAAGCATCCAGATATTGTGCGGGGTTGGTTTTTCACTTACTGAAGCAATTAACAGTTCTTCATACCCATTTTTATAGAACTGCTCAACAAAATGTACCAGTTCTCCCGGCATTCCAAAATCTACCGAGGGATTGTCCGCAATAATTTCTAAAATCGGTGCCACCAATTCGTAAGGATTAGAATATGTATTTATAGCATCCACTACTTCGTCATCAATATAATACTCTTCATATGGTTTTGCCGCCGCTTTCAGTGCACCAATAATTTGTTCCTTAGTCATATATTTCTCCTCTTTCAGAATTCTAATCTGTCTTTACTTCATCCTATCATAATTTATCGGATAATTCTATTCTTGACCTTATAGAGAACAGCCAAAAATCATGACTTTATGATTCCTGTCATTCACTCATTTTACGCTTTAATAATTGATATATTTTCCTGCCATCTTTTCTGCCAATTGATGAAGTGCTCCCATATACAAGTCTTTCTTCCCCTGATGTCTCTTTGCACTCACAAAATCAATAATTTCCGCTGATTTGCATTCATATTCTGTTCCAGTCAGAATATTTTTCAATTCTTTTTTTATTCTGTTACCTTCTTCAATCCGGGCACTCTCTGCAGACAAATCTAATAATAATTTTCGATTCTGTATTTTCTTTCTTCTCTCTGCATCCTCCGGTGCATGAAATAATGTAAGTGCATTTTCTATATTTCCTGCTTTGACAATTTGAATCCGATTCGCATTCTGATCCGCTCCAAAGAAATCAATAACGGCCTGAAATCCTTTATCATTGCTTATGATTGCAATCTCATTTTCTCCTCTTTCACTAATGATTCCACATTCTGCCGCAATATAAAAATCAAGTGCATTCTTTCCTGTACCTTTTAATTTTATAACCCGGAATTCACAGCCACTCTCTTTAATCTCCTGTATAATCATATCGTATTTTTCCGCAGTTTTTGCTATAGAAGATATTAAAGTGTCATCTCTACATAACACATCCGTTCCCTTTAATCCATTAGAACCTTTTACATTCTCATAATCAACTAATATTGTTGGCATGATTATCACCCTTGCCAATCAGTTACGTATATACCTTCTAGACTATCTTGCTCATGAATCCGCATATATACCATTGGTATATTATTTTTTTCATATACCAATGGTATTGTCAAGCTGATTATGCTAAAATATAAATATCAAAATTTCAATCATAGTAGGAGTATCAGTAAAAGCAATGGATATTTTAGATAAAGAACGATTAAAAGAATGTCGACTGAAACTAGGGATAACCAAACAAGAGGCTGCCAAAAGAATTCAGATTTCTCAACCTGCGTATCTGCGATACGAGGCCGGTTCACGTAACCCTTCTATACAGATTATTTCTAAAATGGCTGAAGTTTTTTTCAACATCTACAGATTATCTTATTGGAAAATCTGCAGATTCAAGTCCGAATAGACTAGTCGTTGAACAAAGTGACACTCCAGCGCTATTTTCTCTCGTTGAAACATGCAAAACTCTAAACGCGGCTCAACTAATGCGGCTCACGGCTTATGCAAAGGCATTATCAAATGTTACTTCTGATAGTGAAAAATAATTTCCAGAGATACTATTGGAAATCCTTCTACAATATATAACAGTCGAAACTTTTGCCATGGCAACGAAAGGCCTTGATCTACAAGTTGTTTTGCTCATATTTCAAGGTCTGATTTTCCCATGAAAAATTATATTTTTATTTTTAATACAGATCTCCTACATACCCTTCCGATTCCAAATGCATATAACACTCATTCACCTGATCCGCTCCTAAAATCTGTAACACATATTTCATCCCTGTAGCCAGTTCTCTGGTTTTCAGTTCTTCTAACGGGATCCAATATACTTGTCCTTCCTCAGAACTTTTCAGTTCTCCGATGAATTTTTCTGCTTTATATAACATAATCACGCTATGTACACCGTCCTCATGCCAGTGATACAAACCACAAAGCTTCGGCGACTCAATCGTAAGTCCCGTCTCTTCCCACACTTCCCGGATTATGGATTTCTGAAATATTTCATTCTGTTCTACATGTCCGCCCGGAAAAGTTGTACCGGTATAACTGTCATTCACCTTATCCAACGCCAATACATTTCCTTTATCATCCTGTACCATACACATATTCATTAAAACAGACTTTCTCGTTTCTGTTCTCTTCCTTTTCATTCAGTTCTTTTCTTACACGCCTGTTAATAGCTGACCTTTTAGATTTATAATGCCTGAGCACTTCTCCATAAGGAACCCAGATCTCTGCTTCTTCGATTTTTTCATAAACTATATTCACCACTTTTTCTATCTGTCTGTCATTTGGAAATGTGTAATTTTTTGTATAATAGTCTCTGGTTACCTGAAACATCCATTCTGCAATCTTTTCTTTTTGTTTTAATTTTAACTGAGCGTATTTCTTATCCGTCTGCAGTAATTTACCATCTGTCATCTTATGGTTTTTCTGTGACATCGGTATGACCTCTTTTCTTTTTTCTCATTTCTTTTTTGAAGCTTATTTTATCCGCTCGAAACACCTTATCTATGCCAGATTACTTTACTTACATTTCAGTAACTCATCCGTCTCTGATTTCTGCTCCATTGTCTCCATTCAACCATCTGCCCATGTACAGTACTAATATGTGATACTATAGTTCAACTTTGTCTGCAGGTTTCCTTCCTGATAAACTTCCATATACACTTCATGACTGCCCAATTCAACAAACAGTCCAAAATTATATTTAAAATCTTCCTTTTGATCAGTTAAATACATCAATTTATTTCTGTCATTCTCTTTATCATAAGTTTCAGCATTTTTCTTTTTAAATTCAATCACAAGGAGATTATTTCTATTGCTTCGTCTTCTGTGAATTACCAGATCAGGAATAATCTTTCTGTCACTACGCATCATTTTAGGATCATTCATATTCCGATTGTATTCACAATCTAAATCAGCCCATTGAAACTTAGTAAGTGTATTCATTTTATTTTTCATGTAACTTCCTATATGAAAAACCATACATTGTTCAGAAATCATGTCCTCTTCATTGGACATTCAATTAATCCCTGTCATTTTTGTAGAATTTTCCATGACGCATTTACTAACTTTTATATCTTCAAATTTTACTTCATCTTTTGGATTCACTGATCATTCCTCCTGAAAATTTCTTCTTCCACCTTCAACAGTGGCAATTCCATCATCGAAATGCCCTTTAAATTTACAAAGTTTTCTGTTTCGTCGTGCGCATCAATATAAAACATAAAATTTTGTTCTATATCAGTAAAATCATATCCATAAACCATCTCTATCGTTTCGATAATATCATCTGAGTCTTGATAAAAATCAATAATTGTACTTTTCTTTCTTCCATCAAGGTAATAAAATACAGACGTATTTAACAACTGAAAAATATCTTCTTCTGTCCATCCATTTTTCCGAACATATTCCATAAGATATTTATACAGTTCGGTGGAATTTTCAGTATCATTATATAAAGTCACCTGACTATTTTCTTCATAATCTTCAAGTGCCTCATATACTACCAATGGAATTTCTCCGCAACTTACATGCTCATCCCAATTTTTCCCACTAGGTGTATCCGCGTCAAAGTCACTTAAGGTGATATCTTCTATATTTGACATGTTCAAAAAATAATACCTTATTATTCATACATGGAATCACCATTAACTCTTCATCAATGCCCTTATATATCATCTTTCGTGTATTACTGTTAATTGGATACCACATATATTTGTCAATTCCACATAACTTGATTCCTACATGTCCCCAAAATCCACTAATTTCATCAAGTGCATCCTTCATATCCATATAATATTCCATTTCACTAAATTGTGGTTCAAAAAAAGTATTGATTTGTTATAACATGAGTGCTCGTACGAAGCTGCATCGCAATCTCCCTAAGTTCTGTGATTGTTGCCTTCTCCCCGGCCTCTATCTGTTGTAATCTTTCCTGAGAAATTCCCGTCGCACTCGCCATTTTTTCTGTAGATATTCTTATTATACTTCGAATTTCACGCACTCTATTTGAACTGCATGCATTATTTCCCAATAAAATATCTGGTGTTATTTGGAGATAATTCATTATTTTTGACATATGTGTTTCATAATTTTTTTTGCTGGTAATAGTTCCACTTAAAACCTTATCTATTGTCGGTCTGGAAACCCTGTCTTCTTTGACAACTCTGCTTTAGTACATTTCTTTTCCATTAAAATCTGTTCCAGACGTGTTCCTACCGGACTTCGTCTATCAAACAAATCCTCCAATGTATACATACAGCTTTCCCTCCTTATATGTCTATATGATATCACTGCTTTGTTTGTGTGTAAATATTTTTTTTAATGTTTTACTTTTATTTTTTTACAATCAATATTATTACATATACAAAAACAGCAGGTAATCTCATAGACTACCTGCTATATGTTTTTTGATATTCTAATATTAGTTATATTATATCTTTTACATGTTACCCGTAATTCTCCAAAATATAATTATAAGGCTCAGAACCTACTATTATGTAGATTCTGAACCTTAGTCATATTCTGGCTATTCATTTTTACAAAAACTGAATAATAAGGTTTGTGGACAAACATTTACATTATTCAAACTCCAGACAGACAGTACGGAGTATTAACGCATATAGACGATTTTAAAGGCTTTTTAACCAGTTAAGAGCAACATAGCCACATAATCTAAATTTTAAAAATGCAATAAAAATGCAATGAGTGACACGACTACTTGCTATACTTCCATCGGCTTCTTCTTGATACCAACACTATGAAAAGTCCGATTACAATTAAATATACTTTGAAAGGAAGATCACCATGAATTACAAATTAGAACTCAAACAAATCGTGGAATTTCCACGCTGTCGCATTTACCGTGACTTCATACAAACTTTAATCACTACCAAGAGCATCCGAACTACCGGGGGCTCTTTTCTTTTTTATTATCTGGTATTATGCTCCTATGCAAATTACCGCACATCCTACCGCCGGATGGAACACATTACCTATACCATTGGTCCAGGAGAGTGGATCTGCACAGTCACAGATCTTCAGGAATGGTTTCGCTGCCGTTTCCAACATCAAGCGTTGTCCATCCTTCGATTTTTTGAAGAGCAGAATTACATTACCTACTCTCTTCTCGCAAAAACCGCCTGGTCAAATTCAAAATATCAGACTGGCCCAAAGACAATACCGTATTGGAATACAACTATCCCTGTAAAAAAGATACAGGGTTTTTCTTTTTCCCGATTGCCAAAGTTCACGAACTAATTGGCATTGGAAAATGCTCGGAAATGGATGTTATTCTGGATCTGTGGATTCATGCAGTTTACAACGATTCCTCTGTCCTGGGATCTGATTCCGGTCCCATTGTCTATTACCGGGATAATACCGGAAATCCCCTTACCAGCTTTAATGAACTGGGTGAAAGGTGGAGTCTGTCAAAGGCATCGGTATCACGACTCTTGAAGAAACTGGAGGAAAAAGAATACATTACACTTATCTCATTTACAGGAAAACACGGAAGCGTAATTTATCTCAACAATTACCTGTCCGTGATGTTTAATATCAGCGACGTTATGATTGACAAGGAGGAGATCGCTATGAAGATGCAATTACCAATCCATGTACCTGAAGAAATCACTATTGAGGATTCTGCTTCTGTTAGCGTTTCAGAAACTGTCACAGACTCACAAATCACCGTTACAAAAAATGATTCCTGCGTTCCAGATTCACACATGAAATTTATCGTGCAAAAAGTCGCAGAACTATTGGATTCACAAGGGATTCCATGTTGCCACTGCTCCAAAACCCGCTATATATTATCTCCATTATCAGCCTGCAAAGATATATTTAATACATTTACTCTAAATATTATCTGTCCCTACGGAAATGCCGCTTATCGGTTTGAGTTGTCCGTAAGTCCAGGGGATGAGTCTGCCCAAAAGATGCCTGCCGTGGCAGAGCCTTCTGCACTGAAAGGGGGGGAATAGACATGGCAAACCGCAATACACAGGGATTTCCTTCACCCGAAGAAGATCCACGTTTTCACGACACCTATCAGTTTTTACGCAGATACCGGGATGCAACCTACAGCCTGAAGGTAGTCGTACACCAGATGGAGCACCAGTTTAAGCTCCAATACGACAATGACATCGACAAATTTCTGGACTCCATCTATGCTGCCGGGCTGATCTTACCGGAAGCGACATCGAACAACGGGCAAAAAGTATTGCCAGAAGCAACCAGATGCTGAAGCTTTTGGAATCATCCATCGATCTCCTCCGGAACAATCACAAGCATGGGGAACAGTATTACTGGATTCTCTACTACGCTTTTCTCTCTCCACAGGAAATGAAAAATACAGATGAGATATTGGATAAGCTGGCTCACCACATCACCAATATTTCCTACCGCACCTATTACCGGAAACGCAGGGCTGCGATTGAAGCACTCAGTACCATCCTTTGGGGATTTACTGCAAAAGAGACATTGGATACGCTCAACAAGTTCTTTCCAGAGTAATACATATCGCCTATCTCCTCGGCTTTTCGTAATATCATAAAAATGTTATACTAAAAAATGCAAAATATATATTGACTCTCACGGAACGTCATAGCGTACAGTTATCTTATCAGGAACAGGAGGTCAGCAACTATGAGGACAGTCAAAGAAATATCAGAACTTACAGGTATCAGCGTTCGCACGCTTCACTATTACGATGAAATCGGGCTTTTAAAACCAACACAAAAAAAGTGATGCGGGATACCGGCTTTATGACGATAGGGCATTGGAAATATTACAGCAGATTCTGTTTTTCCGTGAGTTTGACATTCCTTTGAAAGAAATCAAAGCTGTTCTGGAGAATCCTGCTCTTGAAAGGAACCAGATCTTGCAAATGCAGAGAAAAATGTTGGTAGCAAAGAAAGAACGTATGGAACATCTGATTGCCAGCATTGATGATATCCTGAAAGGAGAGAATAAAATGGATTTTGCGATTTTTAGTAAAACGGAAGTTGAAGAAATGTTCCAAACTATGTTTGAACATATGCCTGACAATATGAAAGAACTTGCTGTAAAAGAGTTTGGAAGCATTGAAGAATGGAAAAAGCATTATATTAAGACAGTTTCATCAGAAGAAATGCAGAAAGGCTATGCTAAAGTTGTTGAGTGGTATGGAGGAAAAGAGCAATTCCTGTCTGTTGCCAACAATCCTATTAGCAAAGAGGCTGCAGAAAGTTACAACCAACAATTTGACAATCTTTTATACAAATTAGCAGCTAAAAAAGTATGTTCACCAGATTCTTCTGAAGTAAGAGAACTTGTTTCCGAATACGGTTTTCTTATGAAACAACTTTCACAGATAAAGAAAGAACACGGTCTGATGGTTGCACAGGCTCAATATTACCGTAATGAAAAAATCAAACCTATGATAGATGAAAAATACGGCAATGGTACAGCCGAATTCTTCGCACAAGCTTTCGAAGCATTTTATAAAGACAAGTAATCATTAGAACTACACAAAAGCACAACAATACACCATGCAGGGAATCAAAATGGTTTCCTGCTTTTTTTATGCCAACCAGTGAAAATGGCACAGAAATGACCTGCTTCTGCGATTGAAGCGTAAAATTACCCATGCTACAATAGGTATTGCTTATAGTTTTCCTTATTTCCAGCACCCATAGATGGTGCTTTTTTTGTACCTGTAAATTCAATCGCTGACAGCAGGTTCTATGTACTTTGTACGTACACTATACTTACAATACCAAACGTATCCTGTACGTACAGCCATATGTATAAAGTTTCCTATTATATATAGAAGGGAGTCAATCATGAAAACAAGGAACGAAATCTATCAAGGAGAGGGAGCCAAGCTCTTACGGTTCATTACCACTTACCATACTCTGAGGTATGACCAGGTTTTACAACTTTTCTCCCGACATGAGCAGTCTATCAAGTCATTGATTACCAGCCTCATCAAACAAGGGCGCATCATTTACGATAAAGAGCATGACCTTCTTTGTGACAGCCAGCAGTCTGCTGAGAATCCTGACTATGCTATAATTACATGCTTCTGGGTACTGCTGGATTTTAAGAAAGGTGTTGTATACCACACCAGTGGCGAATTTCCAATCAAGCTCAATTTCTTTTCGCAAGATGAACAATACGAAATCATCTATATCGGTGAAGAACAGGAGGCTCTGATCAATCATGTGATGGAAAGTATCCCATCACATGGTTCCAAACGCCTGATTGTCTTAGAATCCGAAAGCCAGGCTGCCAAAATCACCATTGATGATGTAGCCGCTTACTGCCTTGTAAATGAATCCGGTGCTGTCAGTTACTACATGAGAAAGTAGGTTATTATGACGCAAAATACACCAACCATTTACCAGCGGCTTGAAAAACTGGAAGGGGAGCTGCAAAAACTGACGAATACCGTTTACGCTCTGAAGGTCACTGATATCCAGAATTATGATAAAAATTTTGAGGAACTGAGCGTCAGTGCTGCTCTTCGGGCGGAGCAGATTGCCTGCCAGATGCGTAACCTTGTCTGTCCGGCTCTCTCCCCAAATCAAGCAGCTTATCTTCCAAAGCGGCAGATGCACAGGGAATGCGGATTGCAGAACAGCAGGGGATTCTCACCATTACGCTTCCCGGACTGCTTCCGAAACGAAGAGTCCACACAAACACTGCATTTCTCCATGAACGCTTAATTATATGCTTCGGGAGTATGTAAAACAAAATGCCCTGCCCCTCTATCGTGACTGCGTGATATGTTTCAGTCAAATATATGACAGGGAACTTCCTCAAAGACGTATCCGGGATTATGACAATCTGGAGTTTAAACAGATTCTGGATACACTTTGTACTTATGTTCTGACAGATGACAGCGGCTTTTTCTGTGATTCCTACTACACGACACAGCTTGGCTTAAAGGACTGTACACTGGTATCGGTTATGGAAAAAGCTGACTTTCCGAAATGGCTGCAGAACCAGAAAAATCATCACGAAAGCATGTCGGAAAATCTCCTGACTTCTCAGGCAGAAATCCGACATCGGTAAGAACCACCGCAGGGAACTTTGTTTTCTTGCTTTTTTTATCTCCAAACCACCGGAGATTTACCCAAGTATAGGCTTGCATGGGTAAGAACTGAATTGAGGTGATGCTTATTTGATAAGACCTGACACTACGAAATACCGCTTACTGGAAATGATAGGGATGTGCGGGGAATTTCCCGCAGACCAGCTAAACAGACTCATCCCAAGTGCCTCCTATGCGGAAAAACTCATTACGGATTTGAAGGCGGAACACCTCATCCGTACCCACTACCGGGATGCTCTCAGAGGCTACCGTCTTACAAAAGCTGCGAAAGAGATGCTGTTATCTGTCTCGCCGCTACGCTTCCAGTGCTATCTGACCGGCAATACCGAGACGAACCTCATCCGAAGTGAAGTATCCCGACGTATCCGCTTACATCAGAAAGCCGAAACGTATCTGACACTCCTTCATGCCGGGATTCCCTTTTATCCGGATGTAAAACCTGACATCTTCTGTAATCACCGCGAAGCTGGTTCCATCGGTATGCGAAGCCTTCCTCTTTTTTACGCTTCCAGAGAAATTAAGGAATTGGGCCCGGAGACCACGAAGATTAGGAACTCCCGCAGCATGGGCATCCTGATGGCACCGCAATGTGTCTATGTCCTTTATAACACGGGAAACGGAGTCCTGAAATGGGAATATCGAACGGAAGTCCGCTTAAACGCCTTCCTGCAGCATTACCTGCAAGGCTACCCTTACAACGGACATCCACAGATCCGGGCAATCATGACCGGAACCGACATGGAAATGGCTTTCCGGCTGTTTACCAGTACCGGAGGCTACAAAAAGAGCCTGTTTATGCTGGACACCTCCTTCGAGCATTTCCATTACCTTCCCAATACTCCGGAAGGGGAAGTGCTTTTAAAACTGCTGGTTCACCCTGAGATCATGGAAAAGCTGGACAACCTCCTGCTGTCCGATCTGGGCTGCCGCAGCGATTCAATTCCACTGGAACATGATGCCACGGATGCTTCCGGGAACCCCATCCTTCTTGCTTATGATTTTGACATGCAGCGAATCAACCGGTTCAATACCGGCTTAAATGTATACGGCAGATCCGGGAACCTGATCTGTTTCGATTTTCAGATTCCGGTCCTGAAAAAATACTTAACTGCCACAATCCATTTCTCCAGTATTGACCTTTGCAAATTCAAAAGGGGGTTTTTACATGAACCGTAAATGGTGGAAGCTCATTTATATGCTTCCGATCACCTTCTGCACCCTCTATGCAGGAGGCTATGTTGCTCAATTTATCCGCAACTATCAGACCTGGGAATCTGCCGGCAATTTTGCCGGAAACGGAACTGCCCCGCAGATCCCCTCCCCGCACCCGCTCGCCTGTCTGGATGCCCTGACTGCTTTCCCGTACAATCTGTATGGGATTTTTCTATGTCTGGCAGCTTTTGGACTCCTGACCTTCCTTCTCATGCGTATGGGATTTGACCGAAACGGGGAAATAACAGACCGGGGCCGGAACCTGAATTATTCCACAAAGGGAACCTATGGGACTTCCGGTTTTATGACTTTGGAGGAAATGCATCAGGTACTGGAGCTTACGAATGATGTCAAGAAACACAAGGGAACCATTCTTGGAAAACTGAACGGAAAAGCCGTTTGTCTCCCGAAGGATACCCGCATGAACCGGAATATTGCCGTTTACGGTGCCAGCGGTTCCATGAAAAGCCGGGCCTTTGCACGCAACATGATCTTCCAGTGTGTTGCCCGCGGGGAAAGCCTCATCATCACCGATCCAAAATCGGAATTGTACGAAAGTACAGCCACTTACCTTGAGAATGCCGGATATATCGTGAAATCCTTTAATCTTGTAAACCCGGAAAACTCGGATAGTTGGAATTGTCTGGGTGAAATTGGCGGACAGGAAACCATGGCACAGGTATTTGCTGATGTCATCATCCAGAATACCGGTTCTGCCAAAGGCGATCACTTCTGGGACAATGCCGAGATGAACTTATTAAAAGCTCTGATTCTCTATGTGGATCAGGGATTCCCACCGGAGGCAAAGAATATCGGACAGGTATACAAACTCCTGACCATGAGTTCGGAAAAAGAACTGAACAGCCTCTTTGACCTGCTTCCGGTCTCCCATCCGGCAAAAGTCCCCTACTGCATCTATAAGCAGGCAAGTGACACGGTACGTTCCGGCGTCATCATCGGACTCGGTTCCAGACTTCAGGTATTCCAGAACAAGCTGATCCGCCAGATCACTTCCTATGATGAGATCAACCTGACGCTGCCGGGAAAAGAAAAATGTGCATACTTCTGCATCACTTCGGATCAAGACAGCACTTTTGATTTTCTTTCTTCCCTGTTTATGACCTTCGTATTTATCAAACTGGTCCGTTATGCAGACACCTATGGGAAGATGGAAAACTGCCGGTTCCGGTACATATCCTGGCTGATGAGCTGGCGAATACGGGAGCAATCCTATCGCTCAACAAAAAGATTTCCGTGATCCGAAGTCGAAACCTCAGTATTTCCTGCATTTTCCAAAACCTGCCTCAGATGCAGAACCGGTATCCCTTAAACCAATGGCAGGAAATCATCGGGAACTGCGACACTCAGCTATTTTTAGGCTGTACGGATGAGGTAACTGCTACATTTATCTCTAACCGCTCCGGTGATGTGACCGTTGGTGTCAGCAGCGAAGCCAAACAATTAAATAGCTGGAGGGTATCCGATTATACACCGGAATACCGCCAGACCAGATCCATCGGGAAACGAAAGCTCTTAACTCCGGATGAGATCCTGCGGCTCCCGCTGGATACTGCACTGATTATCCTGCGTGGTCAGAAGGTACTGCAGGTAGAAAAATACGATTACACCCTGCACCCGGATGCCCAAAAACTGATTCCCCGGAAGGCTTCCGAACATATTCCGGAATGGAGAAAAGGAGCATGTAGTGAAGAATATACGTACACTCCAACTATTCCTGCTTCCCACCCGAAAAAAACCGCTTCTTATGGAAAGCAGAAAAAGAAAAAAGCTGAACCGCACTTTGACCAGCAAAGCGTTTATCAGGAACCTGGCTATCACGATTTCCCGGATGACTTCTCAGCAGATAACTATTCGGATCACACAGACATGGTTCCTTTAGATAAAGATTCTATCATGTCATAATTTGAAAGGAGACACTATGATGCCAAACGAAACAACCAACACACCTATTTTAACTCTGGATTCCGATGCGAAGCTGGAAACAGCCCAGTCCATTTCAGACCTTACCTGGCATGAGATCCAGAATGCTACCGTACCCGCCGGATCTTAACCGGAATGCTTGGCGGTATCGAGAAAACAGAAAACGGCAGCCTCATTGCCGTGGTTTACTACAAGGATTTCCGTACTGTCATCCCAGTAACTGAGATGATGATCCATCTCATGCAGGATGAAGCACACGATTATGGGGAGCTTGCTCTGCGGCAGAACAAAATCCTCAACAATATGCTTGGATGTGAGATTGATTTTCTGATTAAGGGATTAGATCCGAAGACACGCAGCATTGTCGCCAGCCGGAAAGAAGCGATGCTGAAGAAACGCCAGATCTTCTATCTGGATAAAGATGCTTCCGGAATGCCGAAAGTTTATGAAGACCGTATCGTGCAGGCAAGAGTCATTGCTGTTGCGGAAAAGGTAGTCCGGGCAGAAATTTTCGGTGTGGAAACCTCCATTCTTGCCAGAGACCTGTCCTTCGACTGGATGGGTGATGCCAGAGAACGCTTCCAGGTAGGCGATCACATCCTGGTACGCATCCTGGATGTGCGGGCAGACTCACCGGAGCAGGTCATTGTCCACGCAGATGTCAAAAGTGTGGAAGGCAACACCAGCAAGGAAAACATGAAAAAATGTAAGATTCAGGGAAAATACGCCGGAACTGTGGAAGACATCCATAAAGGCACCGTCTTTGTCCGGCTCTCCATCGGTGTCAATGCCATTGCCCACTCCTGCTATGACAGCCGGACAGTCGGGAAAAAGGATCAGGTATCCTTTGTGGTGACGCATATTGATGAAGAGCGTAATGTTGCCCTCGGCATCATCACCCGCATCATCAAGCAGACCATATAAGGCTTCCACCTTATTTTTAAATAGCTTTTTTTCATATACAGCACCAATTAGTCCAGCAAATACTCACGATACAGCTACATAAGGTGACAGAATAAAGTATTTTTCAGACCATTACCTTATTGTACTGAAAACGGTAACGTGTTATACTGATTCGGTATTACTGAACCGGAAAGACGGATGCATTTCGATTTTGCCCTCTAGTATCCAAGGAGGGTGATGCCCATGAATACAATGGAAGTATTGACTTTACTATTGGTAATTTTTGCGGCTTTGACTTATATAGATCGACATAATAAGAAATAGCATCCACGACCCTAGGAAAGTTTTGGATGCTATGACTTATACATAGAATATAAAATTTAACTGAGGGCATCAGATTTTGCATCTGAATACCTTTCTTGAGTTCATTATACACTGGGGGATTTGAGAAATCAAGTCCCCCTTTTTATTATGACATTGATTAGTATCTGCATTAAACATCAGAAATTTATATTCTTACTCACTGAAACGAATTCTCTCTATCAATGAATCTTTCCTTACTGACTTTGCAATGAATATTGCCAATAACATCTGTATCACAAACAATGTTAAAATTATAATAATAGCTGCTGTTACCGGATAATGGTATGTGCTGATATCAAACATTCCTGTACGCTTTGCATATAAAAACAACGGATATCCTGCAAGACTTCCCACTCCGATACTGATAATAAGAGTGCCTACTGTATAGAATATACCTTCCAACTGGAGCATCTTCATCAACTGACGGTCCGACATTCCGATTGCCTGCATCATGCCAAGCTCCTTTTTTCGCACATGGACACTATTGATCATTGTGTTAATCAAGTTCATAATGCTGATTGCTGCCAGAATGATGATAAATGCATAACATGCACCTCTAGTCATCTGTATGGCATTTTCCCATGTATCGTACTCATTCTTCCAGGTACGCATCTGCAGTCTGCCTGATCCATCCACAATAGCCTGTAGAGATGCTTCCAGTGCCTCATCATAATCCTTATCTGCAATCACCTGAAAATAGCTGGAAGAATTATTTATGGTAAGTTTCTCTGCCCCTTCTTTTGCCATGATAAGACAGTTATAGTTTGTCAGACCTCTTCCATATTCACCAATTGCTGCCACTTCAATCTCTTTTTGAAAGGTATTATCTCCATCATGAATATTGAGTTTCAGCTTATCTCCCACTTTAATATCTGGATACCAGCGAAGTAGCGCGCGGTCCAGAATCACTTTATCCCCGGATTTCAATTCCTCGTATGTGACATTGCCTTCAGTGATTCCTTTTTTCAGCTCTTCTGCGTATTCTTCCGGCACTCCATTGATAAATTCGGTTCCAATTTTTTCTTCAAAAGGTCCTCCTGATACCTTCAACGCGGTAAACACATCTACCGCTCAACACCGTCAAGCTCCTCTATCTGCTGCTTTAGTCCTTCATTTAATGGATTATTCTTTTGAACCTCCGCCCATTCATATTCAGGATGCTCTTTATTCCCGGATTCCACAATTGGAGAAATCTCATATTGCCCCACAATCGAACTCTTTGCACTTTCCATCGGATTTGCACAAGACAGCACCGTTGCTACCATCATGACAAATATTCCGGTAACGGCCATAGATACAATCGTGATAGTACTCTTCTTTTTATTCTCTGCAAGATTTCTCTTGGTCAGTCGTCCGATATTCAGAAATTGATATCCCTTCCTGCTGCTTTTCTGTCGCTTACTGCCTCCCTGGTAACGCATAGCTTCTATTTCTGATACCTTCGCCGCCATACGCATAGCTTCATCAGTGACAGATACACTGTACACAGAGTCACTGCAATTGCCAACAGATAAATCCACCAATAATAAAGTTGGACTTCTCCTTTAGCTACAACCTTGTATGCCTCTGTTATAAGTACGTTTGAATCCTTTGCATGTTCTACAAACTGGAGAAGTACAACTTTCACAGCAACTGTTCCGATCAAAAGTCCTATCGGAATGGCAAACAACGCCACTCCCATTCCCTCTCTTAGTACGATTTGTCTAAGCTGCCGTTTCGTAGCCCCGATTGCCTTTAACTTTCCAAATTCCCGAACCCTCTGGTTCATAGATACATAATAAACACTATAAATTGTGATAATGCCCGCCAATACAACAATAAGCATGATTCCTACAATCACCGGAATTGTAGCCGGATCCACATAATTTGCTGCAAGATACTCTTTATTAATATTCATGTCATCCTCGGAAATCCCGAACTGTCTGGCAATATTCTGTATCGTCTCTGTATAATCTGCAGTCGTATTTCCTTTCTGTCCATTCACCTGAAGTAAAAACCGATATTTCACCTGTTCTACCGGTATCTCCGCTTTCAGAAAGGCCTCTGAAACCAATGATGTATATTGTTTTTGTTCTTTGCTGCTCTCATTATCTGCTAAAAACCACAGATTCGAAAGTCTTTCTCCTTCGTATAATCCAGTCCGTCATCTTTCAGAATCTGATAAGGTACTGTGATAGTGTCACCGATTTTCCCATTCTGTCCTAATGCTTCCAGTATTCCTTTTGAAACCACAATATCATTTTCTTTCTGCGGAAGTTGCCCCTCTTTCAGCTTCACTTTATAAAGTTCCATCCCTGTTCTGTCCATATACATCATGGAAACCGTCGCATCTTCCAGATTCATGTACCCCGCATCGCTGCGGAGTCCGTAAGTTTTCACATCATGATGTGCCGCCAGTTTCATAACTGTACTCTCGTCCACGTTCCGATAAAGGGCATGCCATGTTGGATAAATCTTATTGATTACCGCAAAGTTCACTTCCACCATATCTTTTCCGATTGATGGGATTACGAACAGCAGTAATGTTGTCAGGATAATGGCAATTCCAATCAGTATGTTTTTGCTCTTATAATGCCGCATATTGCAATATGCAACTCTGGTCGTCATCTTCATTATCTTCTCACCGCCTTGCCATCTTCAATGATAATCATTTCATCCGCCATCTGGGCAATCGTTTCATCATGGGTAATCATGATAAGCGTCTGCCCGAAATCCGACACGCAGCTTTTCAATAGGCTCATAACCTCTAGCTCAGTCTGGGAATCAAGGTTTCCAGTCGCTCATCCGCCAAAATTATCGCCGGTCTTGTCACCAATGCCCTGGCTATCGCAGTTCTCTGTTTCTGTCCACCAGACTAAAGCAGACGGCATCGCATCTTTCTTATCCTGCAGTCCGATTTTTTTGAGAATATCTTCCACTTCCCGCGGCTTTACCTTGCGATTATCAAGTCCCAGCGGAAGAACGATATTCTCCCACACATTCAGCGATGGAATCAGATTAAAATCCTGAAAGATAAATCCTATCTTCTTTCTTCGAAACTGTGCCAGTTTATCATCTTTTCGAGAATAGATATCGGTTCCATCAATCCATACTTTGCCGGAATCCGGTCTGTCAAGCCCTCCAATCAGATGCAGAAGTGTAGATTTTCCGGAGCCGGAACGTCCTACGATAGCTGTAAACTTGCCTCTCTCTATCTGTAAACTTGTATGATCCACGGCTCTCACCTGATTCTCGCCTTCTCCATAATACTTTACTAGATCTTCTACTTTTAAAATACTACTCATATCTTCAAGTCCCCTTTCCATTTCATACCCCTACTATAACATTCCTGCATTACAAAACCCTTACAACAACCATAACAGTTTTGTAAGGGTTCCGACTATTCTCCTATTATGAGCGGCAGTGTCACTTTAAATATCATACCTTTCTCAGCCTTTCTTTTGGCTGCTATTGTCCCCCCTGTTCTTCCTATGATCTTCTGGTCAAGATACAGACCGACACCCGCTCCGTCTTTTACCTGTTCCTTTGCTTTCCTTCCCCGGTAAAATCTCTGATAGATCTTATGCAGTTCCTCCGCAGGAATGCCCATTCCTTCATCTTCTACTTCAATAAGCACATTGCTTGCTAGCTCCTGCGTCCTCACTGTAATCGTTGTATGTTCCGGTGAATATTTGACTGCATTCTCAAGGATATTCGTTAATGCTTCTACCGTCCATTTTGAATCATGGTTCACAACTATATCATCATCATCTCCACCTGAATGGAAATATCTTTTCCTCTTGCCTTCATATAAATCTGACTGACAGCCTCTGTTAGCGTTTTCTTCAGGCTTTCATGAAGCGAATGTATCTGGATCATATGTGTTTCCAGCCTTGAAAGATTTACCAGTTCATTCAAGAGCTGTTCCAGTTTGGTAAGTTCCTGTGATTCCTGCTCCAGAAACTCCCTCTGTTCTTCTCCTGTAACCCGATTTTCTGCCACCAGCTCATGACTCATCCGGAGTGATGCAAGCGGAGTCTTCAACTGATGGGAAATATCTGTAATCAGACTCTTCGTACCATTTTCTTCCTGCTCCAGACGTTCCTTCAAATCTTCGAAATATTGCCCCAGCTCCTTTACAGATTCCCACACCTTTAACCATTGTTCCGATTCTGATGTTTCTTCAGGATATGTTTGGAATTTTCCTTTTCTGAATTCCTGCAGACATTCATATAATTGCTGTAATTGTTCCTCATCACCGTATCTGCTCCAGTTTTTTCTTCGGTCCAGGTACAAGAACAGGCTACATACTATGACTCCCACTAGTAATCCAATTCCCCAGATAATCCTTATAACCACATCTGAAGATCCACTCCCTGAGTGATAACCATAAGTTTCTTCCAGCATCTGTACGACTCTTTCTATCTTCTGATCGTCCCGGTCTCTTATAAAATCTACTGTTCCTGACTTTTCCCAGATTGCAACTATTTCCCCTTCCAGTTCAGGATGTTCTGCAAGGAGCAGTGCTATCTGCGTTGCTTTCGCATTTTCCTCATACTTTGTTATCAGATACATTCCTACTGTAAAAAATACTGCAAAGATTACATATACGATAAAATACCGTTTTAATTTTTGTTTACCTTTCCGGTCCATATATATCCCAGTCCTCTCACATTCGCTATCTCTTCTGTTCCAAGTTTATTCTTCAGTCTGCTTATATTGACAGTAACCGTATTATCATCGACAAATTGACCGTCTATATCCCATACATGCTCCAGGATACTTTCTTTTGAAACAATCTGTCCTGCATTCTCCCAGAGATACAGCAACAGAGAGAATTCTTTCTTACTTAAAGTAACTGGTTCATCCCCTTTATACACCTGCATCGTTTTCATATGCACCGTAATCTCTCCGGAAGACATAATCTGTGCCTGTACCTTAGAAAGCCGTCTCATCAATGCGTTCACCTTCGACACCAAAGCCATCAGTGAAAATGGTTTGGTAATATAATCATCTGCCCTGTATCATAACCATTTACAATATCTATTTCCTGATCCAAAGCCGTAAGATAGATAAGATATGTATCTCCACCTGCACGTACCATCCTTCCAAAATCCAGTCCTGTACCATCCGGCAATGTAATATCGCTGATAACAAGAGCATAATCTCCTTTTTGAAATGCTTCTTTTGCTTCCTTTATTGTATAAACCTGACGAACCTCATACCCTTCCCGTGAAAGTAACAGGGCAATTCCCCGATTTAGATTCAAGTCATCCTCCAGTAATAATATTTTCTGCATCAAATACTCCACCTCTATTTGTAATAACCTGTTCTTTTATCATATCAGTCCTATCTTTTGTCTACAATAAAAATAAAATTAACATACATACTTTTCCTTCATATGTTCAAGGATTTCACCGGATACTGCTTCAGAAATCGATCAATCCATTTCTGATTGCTTCTCTGTAACATCCGAAGTCTGGATAAAAGCTGTAGACAACTGCAGCTCTATGTTACTAAAGTCCTATCCATCAATACAGGAGTTATAGAATGCCGTGAAGATACCGTCAAATTCCATTTCAATAATATGTAGGCTGTCCATTGTGTGCTCCAGATAAGTCAGTGTTCCTCTATCCAAATCTATACTCGGCTTTCCTAGTGAGTTTGCTATTACATCTGGATTTGTAATTCCAAACATCTCCTTTATATCCGGCATAAGATAATCCACGATATCCGGCAGCCTTTTCTCATACGCCTGTGCCAGTTCAACTGCATGCTTCTCATAATCGGAATGTATACTGTCACAGACAAATTCAATCCCGTTTATTTCCATCTTATAGTAATCATTATTCTCATCATAGACAAACGCTGTACCCTTACTTTTTTTATTTTTTTCCAAAATCCCCATGATATATCTACACTTTCCCGGTTCTTCCGCCATACACAGTCTAAAAAACTGTAACTTAATGCTTACGTTTGTAAAAAATAAACTCCTGCCAAAATCAATAAAATAATTCCAACTACAATCATAAAAATAAAATTATCACCATTTAACTTCCCTGCTATGAAAATAGAAGTCGGGCCATCCGCACCACCAATAACAGAAACGGCTGTGTTTTCTTTCTGCTTCAGTACAATGCCAATGACTGCCAATACAATTCCTAAAATTCCGGCTATGATTCCCAATCGCTTTTTCATTGCTACCACCTCAAATCATTTTTATCTGCTCAATCAAATGTAAATTGTTATGCAAGTATTTCTATGCAAATGAAGCATAGATAACCCATATTTCTGCAAACATTACCAATAAAAGTACACCATCTATCATCCAATTAAACTGAATGTCCGTTAAGAAAGTTTTTGAATGTGTCAGGCAATATTTTACTTTTTCTCGTCCAGTCAAAAAAGTGATAAGCACTTGTAATATAGGAAATAAAAATATTTGTATTTTTCTTCCATAATCATCCGCAATCCCATTTGCAAAATGTACTGGAATAATACTCGGTAAGAAAAATATGCTCACAAGAGCAAGCAAAAATCCTATTATACAAATTATCCATGTGAATTTTCTAGTATTGATAAATTTCATAACAATCCTTCTTTCTGCTAAATTCAAGTTTTTCCAATACATAACACGTACTTACATTATACTCCTCACCAATGCAAACCTCAATTTATTCTCCATCCTTTTTCCCGTTATTAAGCTTCGGGCAGTAAAATGCCTTTACTTCCACCCCATCTTCCTCCGACTCAATTTCCACATAATAATCCCGGATAAAGTATCCCGCATTATGCTCCTGAATGGCGTACAGCTCCAATGTCTGAAAATCCACCAGTACCAGATCACGGGGCTTGGGTTTTTGCGTTTCCTCACAGAATACCTCCATGCTTTCCACCAGCTTATCCAGGCATTCCTGACACAGATGGTTCTGTACTTTTTTCACATCGAAGATACTATCTTCCCCGTAATCCACCGATACTTCGGAAATCCCGTAATCCGACATCTGCTCCGTATGGAAAAAGCAGCCGCCTTCTCCTGTCCCGGTATAACCCATATGCCCGTTTCCCTGCGGGCCGGTAAGATTCCCGTCCTCATCATGATTCCGGATATGCATATCCATCACATACCAGTGATTGGTACAGATCACTCCCAGATCGTCAAACTTCCGGAAATAATCCATCATACTCCGTTCATCGCTTCCACACAGCCAGCACTGTTTTGGATCTTTCAGCTTGCTTTCTACTGATTCAGGCACCTTTCTTTCTACCGGGTGATATTCCTGCTCCTGTGTTTTTTCAAGATAACCTGTCAGATCCAGCCGGCTGATTCCCAGTCCGATCAGAATTCCTGACGCACATGCCAATAATCCCACATATCCCTTTTTCATATTATAGTCATCCTTTAAGAATTAGTTTTATAATGCTTTTAGGATTACTATATCAAATCTTGCAATCACTTTCATCATAAATCGCATATTTTTATGTGTTTTATTGCATATACAGCTTTCAAAAAAACTGCCTGCGGCAATTTCGCAGACAGCTTCTATTTCATCATCTCTTCAATTATCACATCCAGCATCCGAAGCACGCTTTCCTGCTTCTTCGGTGTGAGCCTTTCCAGCTTTCCTTCCACTACAGAAGTATGTTCCATTCTGGTAAGAGGAATCACTTCCTTCAGCACTTCATTCGGTTCCGCACCTAATACATTCAACAGCTTTACAAATGTTTCCATCGTAGGTGTTTTCACTTCCCGCTCAATCGCACCCAGATGGTTGGTACTGATATCCACCAGTTCAGCCAGTCTCTCCTGCGTAATTCCTGCCTCTTCCCTGTACCTGCGGATTGCCTTTCCCATTCCTTTCACACGCACACCTCCTCCTTCCAGTATTCACTAACGCTTAAAGCATTAGTCATGTAAATCCAGTATAATTGGTTGCAAATCACGCTTACAGTATCCATAAGGATTGCATTTATAACGCTTTTAGCGTTGGTCACATTTTTGGCACTCCATCGTCTGTAACTGGCACAGTCCTGCGATTGTAGCGGTAATTTACCCATGTTAAAATTGATATTGTCAAAATTATATGCAGAAGGAAACGCAGCACTGCCGTATGGGAAGCCTCTCCTGCGGCAAATAAGCTGCGTTTTTTCTGTAAGATAGGAGGATCTTTACAATTTCATACTTTGATTTAGGACGCAGCCTGCATTGACCGGGCTGCGTCTTTTCTTGAGGCAGGAAAACCATAAGCAAAGGCAGGGGAGATACTTCTCCTGCCGCTCTTATAAAAAGGAGGTACCTTTACGTGAAACACAAACTGAAAAACGCTCCGCCGGACACAAAACGGCATGTCAATTATGGCAAATGCTGTATGCTGCATTTCTGGCTGTCACAGTCCTCTGCGGATACACACAGCCGGTTTTTGCCGCTACCATCTGGACCAAAGCCAATGAGATCATGAAGGATGTCTATAACCAGATTATCCTCATTTCCACCATTGCTGCAGTCGTAACGGCATCGGTTGCCCTTCTGATGATGAATTTTTCCAAAAGCGGAAAAACCGTGGACGAATCACGTGCATGGCTCAAGCGTATCGTCATTACCTGGGCGATCTTAAACGGGCTTGGCTTTATCATGGCTTACATCACCCCGTTCTTTGCAGGCGGAAAATGGAACGGATAGACGAAAGGAGATGCCACTATGGGAATACTTGACGGAATCGTGGAATGGATTGCCGAACAGGTCATGAACATTCTGGATCTGATCACCACTTCAGTCCTCGGTGCTCTGGGCTGTTCCATGGATACGTTTCTTCGCTACTTTCCTGCAGCTGAGGCCATGTATCAGGTCTTTCTGGCACTGGGCATCGGGCTGATCCTCTTAAACTGGGTATGGCAGCTCTTTAAAAATTACTTTATGGGAGCCGGTATCGAAGCGGAAGATCCCATTAAGCTGTCCATCCGTTCCTTCCTCTTTATCTTTCTCACCTTCTATGCGAAAGATATTGTGGATCTGCTCCTGAAGATTTCAGGAACACCGTACAACTGGATTCTGACGGAAGACCTGCCGCCTTTAAAATTTGCGGATTTTAACTCCGTAGTCACAGTCATCCTGGGAGTCTGTGCAAATGGGGCGGTAGCCATCATTGCACTGATTCTGGTACTGATTCTGGCGTGGAACTACATCAAACTGCTCTTTGAAGCGGCAGAACGCTATATTCTTCTGGGGGTACTGGTCTACACAGCCCCGGCAGCTTTTTCCATGGGTGCCAGCCAGTCAACCGGAAATATCTTCAAAAGCTGGTGCCGGATGCTTGGCGGCCAGTTCTTTTTGCTTCTGATGAATGCGTGGTGCCTGCGGCTGTTTACTTCTATGGTCGGCACCTTCCTTGCCAATCCGTTATCCCTATAAGAAAGGAGGACCAAAATGAAACTTAGAAAGAAACTCATACCATTCCTGGTACTAACTGCCTGTCTGGTACTGTTTTGCTCCATGCCGGTCTTTGCAGCGGAGCTTACGGAAGCAGACGTGGAAGCGGCAGTTGCCAGTCAGGGAAAGGAAGCGGTAACCGGAAATGTCTTCGTCTGGTTCCTGTGTGCCATTGCCTTTTTAAAGGTATCCCAGAAAATTGATTCTTTTCTGGCATCGCTTGGCATCAATGTCGGCAATACCGGAGGAAACATGATGGCTGAACTTCTGATTGCAGGACGGAGCCTGACCGGTTCCATGCGTTCCCATGGTGGTGGCGGCTACCACAAAGCCTCTTCTCCCGGAAGTGCGGCTGTCGCAGGAAGCTTCCTATCCGGCGGGCTTGCCGGGGCAGTGGGAAGACAGGTACAAAGAGAAGCGGTCAATTCCGCAACCGGTTATACCGAACACAGCAGTATCGGAAACATGCTCTACCAGTCATCCCTGAACAAAGGCGGAGACTTTGCCAATCAGGTCATCAGCAACATTGCACAGGGAAATTACGGTCAGGTAGGTTCCATCAAGGGAGCAGACGCACAGAAAGCCTTTACTTCCTATATGGGCATCAATCCGGGCGGCGGTTCTTCCTATGATAATGTAGAAATCGGTGGCGGAAGGATCACCGGTACCGAAACCGGAAGCTCCGGAAACCGGGATTTTGCCCTGTACCATGCCGACCAGTATGCAGCTCCTACTCAGGGCTCCTACTCTACGGTACAGTCCGTGGATGGTTCCACCTGGTACAAGCAGTATGCACAGGATACGGTCGAAAAAACACCATATACTTCCGGCAGCGGCAAAGTAGCCTACAATGAATCCATTGTCCAGAAACTGCCGCCAGCCCCACAGCGAAAGAGCGTATGTAACATGCCAAAAACAGCCTTGATGGGCAGTCCTCTTGCTGTCATCGGTACAGTATTCCGGCACAGGCGCACCCTTGCGAAAACTGGAGCAGCCGTCGGCGGTGTACTGATGCTTCCCATTCTGTTCCTTGTCATGCTTCCGGGACTCGTCTTCGGAGACCTCTCTGAAAATACCGGAGCACTGACCAGCAACACGGTAATCAGTGAAAATATCCGGGCTTCCAATCAGGCAATCGTGGAGGTGCTTCAGGAAAGCCATGATGCACTGCTTGCTAAGATCAATGCGGAAATTGCCAGACTCCCGGAAGGAGATACTGCCTCTATCAGCGATCCTTACGCTTCCAGTATCATCGTAAATGCGAACCAGCTCATCGCACAGTTTTGTGCCAGCCAGGATGACTATAAAAATATAAATATCAGCAAACTCAAAAAGCCTGATCCGGGAAAACGAGGACGGGCTTTTTTTCTTATGACGTTACTTCAGAAACGGCCACGGTGGAAGTTCCGGCGGAAGAGGAAAATGCACCACCCAGAAAGGTTACTTTTACCCGCCATACCTACACGGTCAGCTATGCCGGAGATGCCTACTTTGCAGATCACGTCTTTCATCTGACCGATAAGCAGAAAAAAACGGCAGACAGTTATGTGGAAAACCTGACCATGTTCTTTGGCGGCTCCGCTTCCGGTCTTGCCATGGCGGTAGGTGTCAGCGATGAGGTGCTGGCTTACCGGGCTACCATCCAGCAGGTCGCACAGAAATACGGCATGGAAGCTTATGTGGAACTCCTCATGGCAGTCATGATGCAGGAAAGCGGCGGGCGTGGAAGCGATCCCATGCAGGCGGCAGAAGGCGGCTTTAATAAGAAATACCCCCATGTCCCCAACGGCATCACCGATCCTGCTTATTCCATCGAATGTGGGATTCAGGAATTAAAGTATGCACTGGATAAAGCAGGATGTACCGGACCTACCGACCTGGACCGCATCAAGCTGGCGCTTCAGGGTTACAATTACGGCTCCGGCTATATCGACTGGGCAATGGAACGTGACGGCGGCTATACCAAAGAAAACGCCATTGCTTATTCGGATATGATGTGTGCCCGTCCGAACTGGCATTATGACCGGTATGGGGACAAGGAATATGTGGAGCATGTTCTCCGGTATTATCAGATTACCAATACCGGCGGAAGCTATCCGGCAAACGGAATGCAGATTCCCCACTATCTCCAGACCGATTACGGGAACATCCCTTATGGCGGCGGCTCCATCGCCTCTTCCGGATGTGGACCTACCAGCTTTGCCATGATCGCCAGCTACCTGACCGGGAACACTATTACCCCTCCGGATGCAGTGGCATGGTGCGGGAATTCCTATTATAAGCCGGGAGTTGGAACCTACTGGAGCTACTTTCAGGCTGCAGCCAGTCATTTCGGCTGTGGCAGCGTCACACAGACCAGCAATGCCAATACGGTACTTCAGGCACTCTCCGAAGGCCGTCCGGTCATCTCCTCTCAGCGGGCAGGACTTTTCACCAGCGGCGGGCACTTCATCGTGCTCCGGGGTGTTACGGCAAACGGCAAGGTACTGGTCAATGATCCCAATGACAGTGACGCAAAGAACTATATTAACCGTGAATTTGATATGATGTCGGAAATCCATGCCACGGCAAATGCCTACTGGATCTTCGACAAAAAATAAAGGAGCCATTATGAACAGAACAAAAGTGATTCTTTCCATTTTTCTGATGCTGTTTCTGCTGCTTGCCGGACTGGTTCTCCCCAGTTTCTGGAAAAGCCAGAAAAAAGAAGTTTCCGGAAACAAAGGCAGGGAACCGGCAAAAGAAACAGCAGAAACAAATTCCGATACCCCCATGCCGGAATATCTGGATTTTGATGCTTTAAAAGCATTTTTCTCCGACAGCCAGATTGCTTCTCTCAAAGAGCAGTTTCCTGTCTACCTAAAAGAATATGTCAAAAAAGAACAGACAAGCATCACCTTCCTGCCGGGAAAAACCAGCTACCCTACCGAAACAACCGTCTGCCTGATGTTTTCACTTTCCGATCAGGATACGCTTCCGGTTACCTACCACACCCCGACAGGTGTGTTTTTATTTGGAGAAAACGGGGTACAGGTCTCTGCAGATACGACTGTTTACGAAAAGCAGACCGATGATTCCCTGCCATCACTGACTTCGCAGGACATCAAACACTTGCAGGAAGGCGGGTATCCGGATACTTCTGACAGCCCGGAAGCTCCGGACACAGAATCCGGCAGTGCCTCCACACCTTCGGAAGATGCGAAAGATACGAAAAAGGAGGTGCAGCCATGACACAGCCAGAAGAAACACCGGTTTCCTTTATCCCTTCCAACTTCATTGAGAAAGGCAAGATCCTAAACGGAACTTTTGACATCCGCAATGCCATAGAAAGCATTGTTCTTTCCCTGGCAATCGGTATCCCTGTTTTCCACCTGCCGCTGTCCCTGACTGCCCGCATCATCATTCTCTGCATGACCGCACTTCCAGCGGCAATGGTAGCCCTGATTGGAATCGGCGGGGAGAGCATCACTGCCTTTTTGATGAATGCCCTGCGTTTTGTAGTGAACCGCAGGGTAATCTGGAGGTCCGACAGTCTTCCGGAAGGAAAGCCACGCAGGAAACCACGTTTCAAAGAGCCAAAGACAAAGAAACACCGGAAAGCAGAAAAAATGGCAGAGCCTTCCAAAGTAATGGCATCGGCTCCCCCGCAGTCTGAACCGGACGCACCAGCCCGCCAAAAAGTAAAAAAAAGAACACCGGCAGTTTGATACCTCCACCAAGCGGGGCATCAAAAAACAGGCAAAGGAAGATATCCGTTATCTGAAGTGGGAGCAGAAAGAAGCCAGCCGACAGAAAAAAGAGGCGGCGAAACAGATAAAAATCCAGAAAAAAACGGAAGCCCGGAGACGAAAGGAGGAAGAAAAACGGGCAGTTTCCGAAAAGCGGGCGGCAAAAAAAGAGCAGAAAAAGAAGGTGGTTTCCAAGAAGGACGCCTCATCTGCCACGGCAAACCCCGTTTCCCGGAAAAAGCGAAAGAAAGACCAGACCTTGGAGGATTATCTTCCGGTGGAAAAAATCGAAAACGGGATCGTCTATACCACAGACGGACGGTACGTGAAGATCCTGGAGATTGAACCAATCAACTTCCTGCTTCGAAGTGCCAGAGAACAGCAGGGCATCATTTACAGCTTTATCAGCTACTTAAAGATCAGCCGGTCAAACTCCAGATCAAGATGATCTCCAAAAAAGCAGACATCAATAAGCATTTGGAGCAGTCCCGGCTGGAGCTGGAGCGGGAAACCGATCCTCATTGTCAGGAACTGCAGCGTGACTACATCCAGTTTGTCCAGAACTTAAGTTCCAGAGAAGCAGTATCCAGACGGTTCTTTCTGATTTTTGAGTATGAACCCTTCAACGCCAACCGGAAGGAGGAGGAACGGGAAATCCTTGCCGCCCTTGAGACGGCATCCCAGACTGCCAAAACCTTTCTGTACCAGTGCGGGAATGAAGTGGTCACCCATGACAATGAGGATGAATTTACCACAGATGTCCTGTACACACTGTTAAACCGTACCCTTTGTACGGAGGTTCCGCTTCCGGACCGGATCAGCACTGTACTGTCCGCCTATACAAAGGAAAATCGCATGGAGGAACTGGATCACATCCGGATCAACGAGTTTCTCGCACCGGAAAGTGTGGATTTCAGGCACTCCCATTATGTGCAGATCAATGGGCTTTACCATTCCTACCTGCTTGTGCCGTCTGACGGCTACAAAAACCGGGTAACTCCCGGATGGCTGTCACTCCTTGTCAATGCCGGGGAAGGGATTGATATTGATTTCTTTCTCCAGAAACAGCCAAAGGACAAGATTCAGCAGCGTCTCGGTCAGCAGATCCGTATCAACCGTTCCAAATTAAAGGATGCGTCCGATACCAACACTGACTATGACGATCTGGACTCTGCGATCCGCTCCGGTTACTTCTTAAAACAAGGGCTTGCCAATAACGAAGATTTCTATTACATGAATCTTCTCATTACCATCACCGCCACTACTCTGGAAGAACTGCAATGGCGGATTCAGGAAATGAAAAAGCTCCTGATCTCGCAGGATATGAACTTACACTCCTGCTACTTTTTACAGGAACAGGGCTTTCTCTCCTCCCTGCCGCTGGCAAATCTGGACAAGAAGCTTTTTAAGCTGTCCAAGCGGAACGTACTGACTTCCGGGGCGGCAAGCTGCTATCCCTTCGTCAGCTACAGTATCTGCGATGATAACGGAATCCTCTTTGGGGTAAACAAGCATAACAATTCCCTGGTCATTGCGGATATCTTTGATTCCAGGCAGTACAAGAACAGCAACATCTGTATCTTAGGCTGTTCGGGAGCAGGAAAGACCTTCACCATGCAGACCATGGCACTAAGGATGCGAAGAAAAGGCATCCAGGTGTTCATCATCGCTCCGCTAAAGGGACACGAATTTTACCGGGCTGCAAGGAATGTCGGCGGAGAATTTATCCAGATCTCTCCTGCCAGTAAGAACTGTATCAACATCATGGAAATCCGGAAGGTAGACAATTCTGTAAATGAACTGCTGGACGGACCGACACTGGATGCCTCCGCACTGGCAGGCAAGATCCAAAGGCTTCACATCTTCTTCAGTCTGCTGATCCCGGATATGTCCCATGAGGAGAAGCAGCTTCTGGATGAAGCCCTAATCAAAACCTATGCCAGAAAAGGGATTACACATAAAAATGAATCCCTGACAGATCCGCAGCATCCGGAGCAGTACAAAAAGATGCCCATTCTGGAGGATGTCTACAATGTCCTGCTGGAAAGCGAGGATACCAAACGTCTGGCTCATATCCTGAACCGCCTGGTTCACGGTTCTGCTTCTTCCTTTAACCAGCAGACCAATGTGGACCTGACCAATAAATATACGGTACTGGATATCTCCGAACTGACCGGTTCCAGCGATCTTTTAACGGTCGGCATGTTCGTTGCCCTGGATTATGTCTGGGATAAAGCGAAGGAAAACCGTACCGAAGAGAAAGCCATCTTTGTCGATGAGGTCTGGCAGCTCATCGGTGCATCCAGCAACCGGCTTGCAGCGGAATTCGTACTGGAGATTGCCAAGATCATCCGTGCTTACTCCGGAGCCGGCATCTTTGCCACACAGGATCTGAACGACTTCTTTGCTCTGGATGACGGAAAGTACGGCAAGGGTATCATCAATAACTGCAAGACCAAGATCATCCTGAACATGGAGGATGAAGAGGCACAGCGGGTGAAGACTATCCTGCATTTATCGGAAACAGAAGTAATGAACATCACCCATTTCCAGCGGGGCAACGGTCTGATCTCAACCAACAACAATAACATCACTGTGGAATTTAAGGCTTCCAATCTGGAAAAGGAGCTGATTACCACAGATCGGCAGGAGCTTCTGGAAATCCTTGCAAAACAGAAGAAACAGGCTGTGTAACTTTGGGCAGCACTGACGCTGCCCTTTTCATTTGAACTTCAAGAAGGAGGAGACTTATGTTACAGACATACAAATCCTATACCAGACGGACGCTGGCTATGCTGCTGGCAGTCCTTGTCGCAGTCGGCGCATTGTTTTCCGGCAGTTTTCCGGTTCATGCAGCCGACGGCACCATCAGCTATAAGGCAGGTGCCAATATCCCTTACGGCAGCTATTTTACCTCCCGCATGAGCTTTGACGGGAGCAATACTGCCTACTGCGTGGAACCACTGAAGAAAACACCTTCCTCCGGTTCCTATTCCTATGACCTTTTAAGCCAGAACTCCCCGCTCAGAAAAGCGCTCTACTACTTAAACGGCGGCTACGGCTACGATAAAGTCGTCAAGGATAAATATTTCAGCGGCTGGAGTGATGATAACAGCTATGTCATCGGACATCTGGTTGTCGCTTACATCTATGCCGGTAATTCCGCTGACACCGGAGCTTTCCATGGCGCCCCACAGTCCTATATTGATAAAGCACTGGAAGTAGCCAGTGCCATTCAGGGACTTCCGAACCCGCCGGAAGGCTTCCGGGCATTCATCGTTCCGGGACAGGGCAGCCAGACCATTGCCGGAAGCTGGTATCAGGTTCCAAACGGCTGGATCGAACTGAAAAAATCTTCTGCCAACGGAAGCGTATCGGACGGGAATCCGAATTACAGCTTAAAGGGTGCTGTGTATGGGATCTATCAGGGTGAGAAGCTCATCCAGAAACTGACCACCGATGAAAACGGGTATGCTAGATCCGGCGAACTGGAGGAAGGCGACTACACTGTAAAAGAACTCTCTGCTTCCAAAGGCTATATTGTGGATACTTCCTCTCATAAAGTTACGGTAAAAGCAGAACAGACTTCTGCTGCAAAGGTAACTGAGATCCCGCAGAATAATCCCATGGATCTGGTGCTTGAAAAGCTGGATGCCGAAACAAAGAAAGCCTCCCCACAGGGAGCAGCTTCCCTTGCAGACGCAGAATTTACAGTCAAGTTCTATACCGAGCAGTCTGACAGTGATCCTGCGGAAGCTGGAAAGAAACCGGCACGTACCTGGGTATTAAAAACAGATGTTTCCGGAAAGATGCATTTTACCAAAGATTCCTTTGTAAGCGGCGATGCCTTTTACTATACCAGTGATGGCAAGACCGTCTGTCTTCCGCTCGGTACCATAACTGTACAGGAAAGCAAAGCCCCTGCCGGATACCAGCTCAATCCAACTGTCTTCGTACAGAAAATTACAGGTGACAGTAAGCAGGAAACGGTTTCGGTATACCAGTCTTCTACCGTAGAAGAATCTGTCATCCGTGGCGGAGTGAAGATCCAGAAACGTGACAGCGAGACCGGAGAAGCAAAACCGCAGGGTTCTGCCACATTGGAAGGTACTGTCTTTGCGATCACTACGTTAAATGAAAATCCGGTATTAGTAGACGGAACATCCTACACGAAAGATCAGGTTGTCCTTACACTTACTGCCGATAAATCCGGTTCTGCTGCAACTGCAAAAGATGCTCTCCCATTCGGACATTACCGTGTGGATGAAACAACTGCACCTTCTGGTTATCTGAACAGCGGAAAGATCTCTGTAGAATTTGACATCACAGAACAGGGAAAAATCGTGGAACTGACTGCAAAAGACAATTCCATCTCCAATCAGGTCATCCGCGGGGATCTGGAATTTGTCAAGATTGCTGACGGCAGCCAGAACCGTCTGGCAAATGTGCCATTTAAGATCACTTCCAAAACAACAGGCGAAAGCCATGTGATTGTGACAGATGCCAACGGTTATGCCAGCACTTCCTCCAAATGGAACAAACATACCGCAAATACCAACCGGGGTGAGTCTTCGGAAGACGGCATCTGGTTCGGCACCTCCAAACCGGATGATTCCAAAGGCGCTCTCATTTACGATACTTACACTCTGGCGGAACAGCGTTGTGATTCCAACAAAGGCATGGATCTTTTAACCTTTGAAGTCAAGGTTTATAAGGATTCTGTTCTGATACAGGTTGGAACTCTGACCGATGATGCCATTGAGATCGGCACGACTGCTCTGGATGCCGAGACCGGTACACACATGAGCCAGCCGGCAAAAGAAGTGACCATTGAAGACGTTGTGGAATACGAAGGACTGAAAAAGGGCCAGAAATACAAACTGACCGGAACCTTAATGGATAAAGAAACCGGGGAACCAATCCTTGTGGATGAAAAACCGGTGATTTCCGAAACTGAATTTACTGCAAAGAAATCCTCCGGCTCCGTCAAAGTAACCTTTACCTTTGATGCAACTTCCTTAAAGGGCAAAACAACCGTTGTCTTCGAGGAATTATATCAGGATGAGATGCAGCTTGCAGTCCATACCGACATCAACGATGAAAACCAGACCATCTATTTCCCGGAAATCAAGACTACTGCGAAAGATGCGGACATGAACTCCAATATTTCCTGTGCAAAGAAAGAAATCACGCTGGTGGATACGGTTTCCTTTAAGGGGCTGGTTCCAAACCAGAAATATGAAGTGACCGGTACTCTGATGGATAAAGAAACAAAGAAACCAGTCGAAGCAGACGGAAAACCGGTGACGGCAAAAGCATCCTTCAAGCCAAAAGAATCCGCTGGTACGGTAGAGGTTACCTTTACCTTTGATGCCAGCTCCTTAAAAGGGAAAACGGTAGTTGTCTTTGAATCCCTGGCTTACAAAGACAAGGAAGTTGCCGTACACTCAGACATTGCGGATGAAGGACAGACTATTTACTTCCCGGAAATCGAAACAACTGCAAGCGATTCCGCTTCCGGCACACACTATGCAAAACCGGAAAAAGAACTGACGCTTACAGACCTTGTGGAATACAAAAACCTGGTTCCAGGCAAAGAGTACAAGCTGACAGGAACACTCATGGATGCGGAAACAGAAAAACCTTTCGAAGTGGATGGCAAAGCTGTGACTGCAGAAACAAGTTTCACTCCGGAAGAAGCTAACGGCAGCGTAGAGCTTTCCTTTACCTTTGATGCCTCTGCACTTTCCGGAAAAACGCTCGTGGCATTTGAAACAATGACTTTTGAAGATCACGAAGTAGCGGTACATGCGGATATCAAAGATGCCAACCAGACCATTTACTTCCCGGAAATCAAAACCATAGCCAAAGACGGCAGTGACGGGGATCAGGATGTCTCTGCTTCCAAGGAAGCGACTATCGTAGATACGGTCACTTATCATGGTCTGATGCCTGGATCTGAGTACAAAGTCATCGGAACCCTGATGAATAAGGAAACCGGAGAGGCTTTGTTAAAAGACGGAAAACCAGTTACCGCTCAGGCAGAATTTAAAGCAGAAAATAAAGCAGAAAAAGCTGGCGGCTCTGTGGAAGTTACCTTTACCTTTGACGCTTCTGCTCTTGCCGGACAGGATGTGGTTGTCTTTGAAAAGCTCTACTATACGGACGAAAAAACCGAGCATGAGATTGCTTCCCATGAGGATCTGAAGGATGAAGGTCAGACCGTACACATGACGGAGCTTCCGAAAGAACCGGTGACGCCTCCGGTAGCTCCGCCTGTAAAGACCGGCGATGAGACGCCGCTTCTCCTGTATGCCGGAATCGCCATAGCTGCACTTGCAGGTGCAAGTGTCCTGGGCATCGTTTACTTCAAACGCAAAAAGAAACATCAGTAACTCATAACGAAGACTCCTGCAGGCAGCTCCCACATGGAACTGCCTGCTTCTTTAGTAGGTGATGAATATGAAACACCCCCACTGTAAGACAGATGCCAAGCACATCCGTCATTTCCTGAACCTCTGTGAAGGGAACTGGCACTCCTGTATCTATGTCTGGTGCCACACTTGTAACGCACAGGAAAGCTGTGAGAACTCCGGCTTTTTATTCCATCCGGATGAAATGGGAAGCCCCTGCATCCTCCCTCTTTCAGATGCAGCGCTTTTGTTTCCCCGGATACCGGAACCAACCGAATGTACCGGAAGCATGAGCATTGCTGCTTTTACAGAGCTTTATCTGCCCTATCTGACCGCCCAGAAGCTGCCATTAAAACCATGCCCCATTCCGGCACTGCTCCGGCTTCAGGAGAACCAGCAATATGACTGGTAACAAAAAGTTGCACTTTCAGGCTCTTATACGTACAGGATATGTAAAGAAAGGAGGCACTGCCTATGTTAAACGTAATTTCAATCATCCAATATATCGATCAGGTCTTTACGAACCTGATCTTTATTCCCATGATTTTTGTCCTGTATGTGAAATTCCGTCCGAAAAAGCCATGGACCAGAAGGCGCAAGAACACTTACCTGCTCTGTCTGGTACTGATCAGCTTATTCCTGCTACGGATTTTCTGTGAGAAGTTCATCTTTACACCGGTTAATTACCCACGTTTCACAGACAGCGGCTTATTCCCGCTCATCCGGGCAATTTTCTATCCCGGCATCTGAAAAATGGGGATTCGTGCCATTTAGTCCGAATCTGGGACCAGTATCGGCTTGTGTCCTATGGGAATTCATCACCTGCTTACTTACAATATAAGTATACAGTACGTACTGGTTATTCACGTACACGTTACGTATCGTGTATGTACAAGCGAGGTGAAAACAGATGAAGAAACCAAAAATCATCCGCTGCCCTTACTGCGGCGGAACAGCAATATTAAGAGATGCATCCTTTGTATATGGAACGCATTCTCATGGCGGACAGGTTTATGTCTGCTCCCACTATCCATCCTGCAATTCCTATGTCGGCGTGCATCCGGGAACCAAAACTCCCAAAGGGACTCTTGCCAACCGGGAACTTCGGCTGAAGCGGATTCAGGCACACCGAATCTTCGATGAGATCTGGAAACAGGGAATCCTGAGTAAAGCGGAAGCCTACCGATGGGTGGCAGATAAGTTCTGCCTGACTGATAAGCAGGCACACATCGGACAGTTCAGCAACTATATGTGTGACCAACTCATCCGGGCATCCGCAGATGTCCTGAAAAACAACCATATTCCTTCCGCCTCCAAGCAGCCAGTTGAAAGGTGGTGATTGATGATGACCATACCGCTGAATAAAAAGCAAAAACAACTGGTGGAAAAATCTATGAATCTGGTTCCAATCATGATTCGTTCCATGACTCGCAACGCTGCCTATGTAACTGAGGAAGAGCAACAGGAATTATGTCAGATTGGTTATCTTGCTATGTGCCGGGCGGCTGTCGGATTTGAGGAAGGAAGATCATTCCAGCCTTATGCCAAAACCATCATCCGTCATGCCATCTTTGACTACTGGCGGAAAATTGCCCGTGACCGCTCCATGCTCTGTTCTCTGGACGAAGCATCATCTGAAGATGAACATCTCCATTATCGTGATTTGTTTTCCTACGAGGATACACAAACAACTCACCCGGAAAAGGACACAAATCAAACATTGCTTCTTGAGCATTTAACCCAGCTTGGCACCGGACAGTGCTCCACCATCAAAAGGGGATCGCTTCCCTTTGGCTGCAGCAGCAGGGATATACCAGCTTTGACCTGGCAAAACACTATCAAGTACCAGCCAATCGTGTACGGGCATGGCAGAGCAAAGCACGGAAACTATTACAGCAGGATGATGCACTCTATGCACTTCTGACTTAACTTTGAAGGAGGGAACTTTTATGCTGACACTTTATACTGCTGTCGGAACCTTAAAATTTCAAAAAACGACAGGCGGAAAATCCATTCCTCTTGTAATCAACAATGGACAAGAATATGGACTATCGGATGACGAGCTGCTGCTCTGGAGCTGTCTTGCCTTCCAGATTCTGACGCTCCATGAACTCCAGGATGCCTATACCCTGCGCCAGATACAGAAAGAAGGTCCGAAAGGCTTATCCTTCCAACACTATCTGAACCGACTTTCCTTACGCGGTCTGGTTGTAAGCGGAATTGGACTGACAGGGGTGGATGCCTTATATCGCCTTCTCGGCAGTCTGACCATTATTCCTTTGAAGGATACCTTTCCCATCCGGCTCTTTGGCTGCGTTCAGCTTTATCTGGAAGGAACTATTGGTGCAAAAGAGTTTGGCAGATATTTAAAGAAGAAACCCTCTTCACCGATGGAAGATACCATTCTGAAGCTGGCTGATAAGGTATCCCTCACGACCGCTGAGCTTGTCACAAGTATGGAGCAGGAAAAAGTAATCCACAACGAATCGGATATTATGGATGAGTTATACACAGAACCGGAGACAACTTACCAAACACTTGTGGATGATGTCCAGATTCACCATACCCAGTATCCAGTGCTGCAGGCTATTGCTAATTTGTACCTGAATAAACAAATCACATTTCATACATGTTAAAGGAAGGAACCTTATGCCAAAACCATTTTTCACAAAGCTGGTTGCCATCAGTGCAATCGGCTTTTTCTGTGTACTTTTTGGGTGCATCTTCGGGATCGCCACCCATGACCGGCTCTTTATCCTCATGAGCCTCCTCATCGGAATCTGCAGCATCTTGCGTGCACTCAGTTTCTACCACCTGATCCATACACATGCTTATCTGTCACTGGACGTAAGCTGCACGAAACGGGAACAGACACTCTTCGGGAAAAACCAGCAATATTGGTTTGCCAGTGATAACGGAAAGGAATACGCCTTCTCACTGGAAAAGAATATCAAACTCCTAGAGGGACATCGGTATCGGCTGTACTTCCGGAAACCACAGCAGGGAACAGGGCAATCGATGCCATGTGCCGGAGATATTCTCGGATATGAAGAACTCACCGATCAACTGCCGGAACTTCCGGATACATCCGTTTAGATAGAAAATGAGCCGCCCGTACTGCATCACCCCTACAGTTCTGGCGGCTCATTTTATTATAAATAACCTCTCTTATTTCTATCAAACAATAGTGTTTGTATCCGCTTCAATGCCATGAGCATTTGCTCCGGGAATGTCTTAGTTAAACTTGAAAGAATTAGATTTTCATTCTCATTACACAAATATTATTAGATAACCAATTCAGAAATATCAATGCTCGTTTTATAGTTTTGTTTTACTCCGCCAGGAGAAGTAATAAAAATCGTAGCATATTCCCCATTTTCATAAAGGGTAATTTCTTTTATATCTTTTTCTTCATCTTGGTTCGTAGTATCGCAATAAAATTTTATGGTATATTTAGGGTTCATACCTATGCTTTTTTCTGTCTCTTTCCATGATTTTATATTTAAAGCAGAAATAACCTTGTCTATATTATGCTTATCATCATACTTTACCAGCAATTCCTTATTTGCGGCATCATATATCTCTATAACTTTTACACCTTTTACATAATTGTCCATTCTCTGCCTTTTTCCGCCCCGCCAGATACCTGTGCCGGTATTTCAGCTCTGCATACTCTGTGATCCGTTTCATGTAGACTGCATCATAAGCTCCGCCTACAGCACCAACCACCGGAATTCCCTGTAAGAACTTCATATACAGAAGCTCTTTTGACAAAGCTCCCGCCGTTTGTTCGATCTGCTCCTTATCCTGATACTCTTCCGGCAGTATTCCGTTTCTGATAAATTCATTTACTTTCCCGTCAATCTCACAAAGTGTATCCCCATAGGATACTGCTCCCCGGATCAATAATAAGATAAAATATTTTTCTTCCCTGCTTTCATAGCTGTATCCATACTGCAGAGCAGTCTCATAAATATTCTTTAAAATCATCCCTGTAAATACCGGAATATCCGGCAGACCGATTCCCAATACGCCCATCCCGATTCCAGACACACCGGATAGCAGTAAATTCTTTGTTCCCGTATCTCTTGCCTTTTTAGAAAAAGAGCGGAGGGATTTGGAATTCTGCTTTACATCCGCCATATACTGCCGCACCTGATAATCCTGCTCCAGTTTTGTCCGCTGATACGTCTTTTCAATAACCCCGGTTCCTTTCTCGAAAATCAGAGCAAATGCCTTCGCAAAAGCGGTATCCAATGTTTTCTGAAGTTTCGGCGGTATCTTTTCCTCCAGTTTCTGATTCAGAATGCTCTCCCTTTTCTCTGAACGCTTCTGAAGGAATCTCTGCTCCTGTACTTCCAGCTTTTCCCACTCCTTCTGAAGCGGTGTCCTTTTATCAAATAATCGCATCTTAATACACCTCCGCACCAAACGGCATCAATGCCAGTTTCGCCAGTTTAAACTGCTGTAAACCAAACGGGATTCCGATAATCGTCACACATAAAGCTGTACCCAACGCCAGATGCTCCAGTGCAAGAGGCAGACCGGATACAATCAGCCAGATGATATTCAAAAGGAACGAACCAGCTCCGCCACCATACTGCACCTCTTTTCCAAAGGGGAAAAAACTAAGCGCCGCAAATTTAAAACACTGCATCCCCACCGGAATCCCCACAACGGTAATACACCAGAGACAACCTGCCAGACACCAGCTCAGCCCACTGACTGCGCCGCCAAACACAAACCACAACACATTTCCCAGGCATCCCATATGCTACACCTCCCCATTCATCCGATTTTTCACATCAGCAAGTATCTTTTCTATCCGGTTGATGGCATCATCCACCTGTTCTCTTGCATCTGCAATCTTGCTCTGCACCATATAATCTGCCACCAGCCCGTCCAGAAAGAAATCCGCAAAGGAAAGGAAGCTGCCGATTTCCATGCGCAGATCCAAGGAAACCTGCACATCTCTTAATTCTCTCTGAAAACGCTGAATATCGCTTTTCGCCTGTTCCATCAACGCAGCTGCGTCATTCATTTTAGAATGCTTCACAAAGTCACTGATAAAGCCTCCTCCAAGCATATCAAAAATGCCCCAGTTTCTCGCACTTCCCAACTTATCCCTTGCTGCGTAAAGGCTCTGAAGCGCCCGCTCCCCTGCCTGTACTGCTTCCTGCATTTCCCGTTTCATCATTTCGTTACTCATCGTTTATCCTCTCTTTCTTTTTAGCAGACTATTGCGGCAGATTTTCTATATTTCATAATAAAAAAGACTCCTATCATGACCTCTGCCACAATAAAAGTCTTGCTATCTCATTTGCTACGGGTATCTCTCGATACCGGTTGTCGGTTACAAAACCACCTCTTTCAAGGCGTTCAGCTACTCCCTTTTTTGCTTGAGATGAATATAACATATTGGAAATAATTTGTCAAATCATGCATTTTTCTTTTCCAACCGTTCCGCTTCTCTGGCAAATACATGCGAGATATCAAACAGTTCCGGTACATCTGATATGGTACACACATTCACACAATAATTGAGCCATGGAAATTCTTTTGTCATCTGATAAATAACTGCCATGGCTTTTGCTTCTGACATTGCTTCCACCGAATGATATCCCGATCCCTGAATATGCTCAAATCCGTTTGCTTCAAAAAAAGTCCCTTACATCCGCATATGCATTATGCCAGTCACCTTTCGGATAATATTCCTTTAGTGCTTGTGTATTCAGGTCAAAATTGATGCCTTTCCTCTGTAAGCTGTCCATCTGTTAGTTCCTTATAAAGTCTGTAATCAGGTTCTCCTTTTCTGTTCCGTTATACCAGAAACACTCTAACAAATTCTCTGCAATTCCTACGGAGTTTTTCAACTGAAAGATTGCTGCCCAGAATCTTCCATAGTCCTGCTTGCGTCCCCGGTCAAGATAAATCCTGCTTCCAAGGGCTTTGACTGCACAGCTTAAATCCTCCTGCTCAAAAATCTGATCTGCCTGTTCACACATCTGATTTACCGTTTCCGGAGCGAGCTTGCTTGTATCAAATTTAAGTTCTACTTTATACATTATACTCATCCTTTCATACAACAAATGACTGAGTGACTCTTCTCTTTCTACTGTAATTCTACCATGAAACCTATATAAAGTCATTCCCCATTTTCACTTGCTTTAATATAAATTTTTCCTTTTATTTTGGAAACACAATCTCCACACAGAACTCATTCCCTTCTATCCGGGCGCTGATTTTCCCATCCATACGAAGTACCAGCTCTTTCGCAATTGATAAGCCGAGACCGCTGGAAGTCTTACTGCGTGCTTCATCCGCTTTATAAAACCGTTCAAACACCTGATCTACATTTATTTTTTCCACATGACATACTTGATTTTTTATCTGTATCCGGATGTTGTTTTCAACTTCTTCCAGTGAAATACTGATTTTCTTCTCCCCGTGATCCAGTCCGTTTTTTATGATATTCTGAAAAATTCTCCGGATTCCCTGTTCATTTCCGTTCATAAACAGCAGTTTATCTGTAATCTGTATCTCCGGTTCAATTCCTCTGCCCGTCCATTCATCGTAGTAGGAAAATATGGTATCTTTCAAAATCTTGTTGATACAGCAGGATGACATTTCCAGATGAAAAGAATCGTTTTTAAGTTTTGTAAAAGTAAATAATTCTTCCAGCATTTCTTTCAGGCTGCCGATTCTCTCCTGTATGATCTTCATATACCGTCTCTGCTCTTCCTGGTCTTCACAGGTTTCCATTAACTGAAAATATCCGTCAAGGGATGTCAAAGGAGTACGGATATCATGTGAGAGATTTGTATATGTATCCGAAATCATCTCCTCTTTCTTCAAGTATTCCTTCTTTTCCCTTCGCTTCAGTTCCAGCCATTCGTTTAAAACATCTGCCAACTCACCAATGCCTCCAAAATCCATTTCTCTGGTAATCAGCATGTTGCTGTCGTGCTTCATCAGAAACGACAACTGGCGGCAGATGTCTTTCACCTGCCGCTGGTATTTCCAAAATAACATTCCTTGTACCAGTATCACTGCTATCAATAGCACGAACCCTAGTTTTATCATTTAGATATCTCTCTTTCTGAATACCCATGCTGTCAGTAATGTAACCACGATTCCGAACGCCGCCGCAATCACAACTGCCGTCAGGCATTCCTTATTGGTCGGTGACATGGATAAAAGTGCAATCTTTCCTGTCACTGTATATTTAAAAATCTGGAAATTCTCCACACCTGCCTTCTGGATCAAATGATTGATCACTCCGTATAAGACAATCATGGTATTCATGCACAGGCAGATAACAATCGTCATGCTGAACACGTTGCTGTTCAAAACCACCGCAATCGCCATACTGATTAGTACCAGTGCATAATGAAGCAAAATCTGAATACCAAAGTATCTCAGCAACTCGCTTCCATTCCCCCACTCCAGATATCCGAAGTACATCTGCTGTGCAATAATCTGAATGATGAAATAAAGCAGCATGGTAACAGTCGTATACACAAACAACACGGAAGCTTTGGAAAAGATCAGGTTTCTCCGGCTCCTTACCTGCCCGCCGATATTTTTAATATAACCGCTTCCTATATCTGCACTGGAAAACAGCACTGTAAAAATCACCAGAAACAACGCCACAAACTTCGCCTGCAGGTTTGCATATACCTGATCAAAGACCGTTACTTTTTCTCCCGGCTGTGTCGGCAGGAATACGGACATTCCCATATTGATGGTTTCTGGTTTCACTGTTTCTGCAATGCTTTCTGTCTGCTGTTGTTCCGCTTCCTTGTTCATCGTATCAATATCCAGTTTCGACATGGATGTGGAGAAGAATATAGCTGCCGCCATCACAATCCATACCACATACATACTTTTTGTCCGGACCATCCGGTACAGATCCATTTTTATCATATTAAGCATTTTGATTCCCTCCTGTCAGATTCAAGAAATAGGTTTCCAGTTCTTCACTGGTAATGGAAATTCCATTGACCAAAATTCCTGCTTTTGCCAGTTCCATATTGACATTGGCGCTTTCATTCAATCGTTCAAATATATGGATATGGCTCTTATCTGTAACCTGATAGTTGGTAAATCCCATTCTGTCCAGAATCGGGACTGCCTGCTCCGGATGGATTAACTCTATTTCAATCCGTTCACTGCAGCGTTTCATCAGTTCTTCGCTTGTCAGCTCCTGCAGAAGACTTCCATTATGGATAATTCCATAATCCGTTGCAATCTTAGATAATTCCTCTAAAATATGACTGGATATCAAAATCGTCATATTCCGTTCATCTCGCAGTCTCTGTATGGTATCACGCACCTCTGCAATTCCCTGGGGATCAAGCCCATTGATCGGTTCATCAAGGACCAGGAGATCCGGCTCCCCGACCAGTGCCAGCCCGATTCCGAGACGCTGCTTCATTCCAAGGGAAAAATGTTTCGTTTTTTTCTTTCCGACACCTTCCAGTCCGACCGTCTCTAAGATATCTTCGATGTATCCCTTTTTCCGAATACCAAACAATTCACATTTTATTTTCAGGTTTGTATATGCATTCATGTTGCCATACAGCCCCGGTGCTTCAATCAGACACCCCACACGAGAACGAATCCTCTCCAGTTCTTTTCCTTTACACCCGAACATCTCAATCTCTCCGGCTGTCGGTCTTGCAAGTCCACTGATCATCTTCAGGCAAGTCGTCTTTCCCGCACCGTTCCGTCCGATAAATCCATAGATAGCACCCTTTTTTATGTGAAGGTTTACTTTATCCACTGCCTTATGATGACCATACTGCTTCGTCAATCCATTTGTACTTAATAACAATTCACTCAATGCTTTCATCTCCTTTTCTTATCTGCTGTTATCATATCGGATAAATCCTAATCAAACGCAAATAAATAGTAAAAAAAGAGTAAAGATTAAGAATGCAGACGGTAGCCGATTCCCCATACGGTATCAATATATTCCTCCTGCGTTACTGCTTTTATCTTTTTCCGGATATTGCTGATATGTACATCCAGTGTCTTTGTCTCTCCCATATAGTGTTCATCCCACGCATATTCAAAAATCTCTTCTTTGCTGAAGACCTGTTTCGGATGCTCCAGTAAAAGCTCCAGAATTGCAAATTCCTGCTTTGTAATTTTGGGAAGCAGCACTCCGGCAATCCGGACTTCAAAGCGCTCACGGTCCAGTTCCAGGTTTTTATATGACACGCTTTTATGTTCCGGCTCCTGCTGCATATGGCGGAGCTGAACCTGAATCCGGGCAAGCACCTCCTGTATCTCAAACGGTTTTGTAATGTAATCATCTGCCCCACTGGTAAGAAGCCCGATTTTTTCATCCAATCCGTCTTTGGCTGTCAGGACAATAACCGGCGTATTGCCCTGTTTCCGAATCTGGGCAAGCACCTCTTCTCCTGAAATTCCCGGAAGCATCAGATCCAATAGAATCAAAGAAAAGCCCGCCTTATCCATCTGGAACAGCATCCTCGCTTCCGTCCCGGAAAAAGCCTGTACCGTCTCATACCCTGCTTTCTGTAATGCCGTATATAAAAGATTATTGATATCCGTATCGTCTTCTACAATCAGAATTCTGTTTTTCTGCTCCATTTTTCTCATCCTTCCATTTTCCGATTTAAACAATATTATATTGCACTTTTATAACTATGTCCAAAATTCTTTTGATATTATCCTTCCACCTCGTCTACATATGCTATATATAGTTCTAATTCTTTTGACATATGCTATATCTTGTGTTAATATAATCTTGTATTTAAGTTTTTGTGCTGTCCCGTCATGGGAGTCTGGACCATTCATCCAGAAGCATATGCAGTTTAAGTTTGGAAAATCGTGTCATTATACTGCCGTTTTATACGGTGCTATAATGGCACTTTTTTTATTTTAATCTATTTTAACGCCCAAAGAGGCAGAAAGGAGAATTTTTATGTCAGCAATTTTAACAATTTTAGGGAGGGCCACAAGAGATCCTGAGATGCAGCAAGGAAAAAATTCCGGTACGGAATATGTTTCTCTGGACATTGCAGTTTCACAGCGAGGCCAGGATGGAAAGGAAGAAACCATTTACTATCAGTGCTATTTTAACAAGTTCCTTGCAGAACGCTTAGCAAAAGCAGGCGTAAAGAAAGGAACCGGGCTGATGATCTATGGTGATCTGGAGCTTCATCCGTTCATTTATCAGAAAGGAAAGAATGCGGGGCAGGCAAATGCCGGTCCGAGGATCAATGTCAAGGACTGGCACTTTGTACCATCCAACCGTTCTGACAGCAATACCGGACATCCGGGTGCAAACCAGAACAGCCAGCCGAATGGTGGTGCGGCAACGCCCGGTGCAGCCGGCAATGGCAGCTACCCAATGCAGGGAAATCCCAATGGCAGCTACCAGAATCAGGCAATGCCTGGCGGCTATCCACAGCAGGGAATGGCTCCTGCTAACGGTGCCTACACGCCTCCTGCAAATGGCGGACAGTATCAGCTCCGCCAAACGGAACCGGTCAGCCACAGAGCAGCTACCCGCCGCAGGGCAGTTATACCGGAATGCCAAATTACGGAGGTATGCCGGGCAGTCAGCCAACTGACGGCTTTCAAAATGTGCCGGAACAGATGGCATCCCAGTTGCCCTATTAACTCTCAAGGAACCCTATGTTGAGGAATTGCATTTATCATCTTTGTGATGATGCAGTTCCTCTTTTTCATGTCCGGAAGCGGCGATTTCCCATCCAGCTTCCGGGCTTGTCTAAGAATCATGAATCAGAAAGGAATCAGCTCATGAAAAAATCAAATCGAAAAAAATTCTTACAGTTTGTCGTGCTTGTACTGTTTCTTGCAGCACTTTTCGTACCACAGGATGCCAACCGGCTTCTGATTGCAGGCATTGCCTGATCGGTATCGGAGTCACGCTGTTCAGTTATCTTCTCCCGCTTTTCACGGAACGCCTGAAAAACAGAGCATAAGCTACGAAAACGCCCAGAAAGAACTCGTCATCTGGAAGGAACACCTGATCTGGAAACCATTCTCTGGAGACAGATCAAATTCCAGATTACCGGAAAGCTCAAGGAAGCCTTCCCGGATGCCACATGGGATTTTGTGAAAGAACCACCGCTCTCCCAGATACTGGATGGGGAACCATTACGGATTCGCACACGGAATACCGGAAGTTATAATTTTGCGGAAATTCTCATGGATGCCCGTGGCAGTCTGACGCTTCAGATGATGACCATTGAATCCTTACATAAAAAGGAACCGTCAGAAGGAAATCCGGATTCCAGACCAGCCGTTAATCCCAAATCATGGTATTCCCTGATTGGGAAACCGCTACTGATGGAATTGGTCGGTGACTTACAGGCAAGGGGCTATGAAAAGCTGTTTATCAACGAGCAGGGAGATGTCTATATTCTGAACGGCACTGAACCGGAAGTCCGGGGAAAGCTGGAACATTTCCCGCCCAAAGATTACTGGGGCGAATTGACGGAGATTTTTACTGAAGATGAATTGACCACAGAAGAGACCGAGCAGGCACTGGAACTGTCCTGGATCTCATAAGAAGGAGGAACGAATCATGGCAAATAACATCGTAGCAACCTGGGGGTTCAAACGCAAACTCCCGGAACCATTTGAGGATTATACGGACCATGCAATCTTTGATGACATTGCATCCAAATACTGTACTCAGCCACGGAAAAAATCCACGCTTCATGCAGCTACCCTGCGGGCAGTCCTTGCTTATCTGGAGCTGGAAAACCCGGTTGGCAGTACCCCGCCGGAAAAGCTTGGGGCGGTCGGTACCCAATCCAACAATTTTGTTGTGGCGGAATATCCGAGCAAAACCGGTGATCTTCAGGTGGTTGTCTACAACCAGCTAAACGGAAAGTTTTACGGAGGCTGCTATACTCCTCCGCCGGATGTGGAAAGCACACCGGAAAAATACGAATTTAAAGACTCCAAACAGTCCGGTGCGGCTCTGCTGTTCGCACTGATGCCGGTTTTTCTGGCAGATGAAGAGTGTAATGAAAAGTATCAGGAATTAAAAGCGCACCGGGACAACGGTTATCCCGATCTGGACGCCGCTGCGGAAACAGCAGCCGTTCTCTGCGACAACATTTACCGGAGAACCCGCTATGCATCAGTCTCCCGACCGGTGGTGTTAAGATTGACCTTCCGGCAAACGGCGTATTGTCGCTGATCAAACCGTTAAATATCCAGAAGGGGGTCTATGCACCAACCGAAGTGCTCCATGGAGACTTTCAGGTGTTACGTCCAGGAAGTGGATTTAAGAAAGCACAGGCAGCCATTTCCAGAGATGATTTTGTTGGGAAATTTATCCTGACCGCATCCCGAAGGCTGTCTCCGGAAGAGGAGGTATCTGTTCCGACATTGGCAGAGTGTACATCATCCCTCCGGAAATCAAACGGATCTGCGAACACGCAAAACTGACAACGGATACCACACAGCCGATGCGGAATTTTCTTTTACGGGGACCGGCAGGTACCGGAAAGACCGAAGGAGCCAAAGCCATTGCTTCCGCACTTCACCTTCCTTACCGCTGCATTACCTGTTCCGCAAATACAGAGGTATTCGACCTTTTAGGTCAGATTCTTCCGGATGTGGACGGAAAACGCACCCGGCTTCAGCGGCAGTACCCGTCTTTTCAGGAAATCCAGTTAGATCCCTCCGGTGCCTATCAGAAGCTGACCGGAAACTATGATGAAGAAATTTCTGCCGAGGACACCTACCAGAAGCTGATCGATACGATTTTTGATGAAATGCACAGCTATTATAAGGAACACACCTCCGGACAGAACTTCCAGTATGTGGATACGCCTCTAGTCGAAGCCATCCGCTATGGGTATATTCTTGAGATACAGGAGCCTACGGTCATTGCTAATCCCGGTGTACTGGTTGGACTTAACTCCCTTTTAGACCGCTGTAACAGCGTATATCTTCCAAACGGAGAAACCATCCACCGTCATCCGGATACGACCATCGTAATCACCACAAACAATGACTATGCAGGCTGTAAACAGATGAACCAGTCTGTCATTTCCCGAATGAACCTTGTGATTGATCTGGATGAACCGGATGAGGATACACAGGTAGAACGTGCCATGGCTGTTACCGGATGCAAGGATGCAAAAACGGTACGTCTGATGACACGCATTGTCAAATCCATGGCTGTCTACTGCCGGGAAAATCTCATTACAGATGGCTGCTGTGGCATGAGGGAGCTGATTTCCTGGGTGCAGTCCTACATGGTCTGCGGGGATATCCGGGAAGCGGCCCGTTACACGGTGCTTGCCTCTGCCTCTGCCGATGCTGAGAACCGTACGGAAGTGGAAGAAAGCTGTCTGGATACTGTGCTTGCTGCGTAGGACACGCCTATGAGAAAAGCAGCACTCACAGAAGCCCAGATCCGAAAGCATCTGGCAGATAATCTGTCTTATCTCCGGCAAGCCAAAACACCGAAGTTATCACAAAAGGCAGTTGCCAGAATCTTAAATCTTCCCCCGAAAACCATTATGAATTATGAAAATGCAAACTCCTCCCCGATGGCTTATGCCGTCCTTCGCCTTGCTGTGTATTACGGCTGCACGATGGAGGAACTGCTGACAAAAAATCTAAGAAAAGAAAGGAAGAATATCACGTGAATCACAGCCAAAGAAATTTAAAGAAACTAATCCGGGCAAAAGAGGATTCCATTGCGGATGAGGAGTTATTCCTCTCCGCTGCCTATCAGAAGTACCAGACCTCCCTTGCCAGAGCCGTTACCGGACGTTACCGGTATGGACTGCAGGTACTGCTGGACTGGGACATTTCCGAACAGGCAGGCGTTGCATATACCGACAATTATAAGGTACATCTCAACGCAGCGAACCCGATCACCCAGTCTTTCCCCACCCGTTTCTTACGTTCCCAGAGCCTGACAGGGCTCACCGGGCATGAAGTGGGGCACTTACTCTATTCTGATTTCACAGCCCACGCTGTTCATCTGAGGAGTCTGGAAAACGGTTCCTTCTATCCGAAGGAGCCGGAGCTATCCCTTCCAGCTTATCAGACAGCACTGGAGGAGATCAAAGAAGTGTTAGAAGAAAAGGACAAAGCCGGATGCCTGACACTGGCACGATGCGCCGCAACTTTTCAAAACATTCTGGAAGACATCCATATTGAAGACCGTATGTGTGAGGAATTCCACGGCACCTTCCGACAGGGGATTGAACTCAATAACCTGCGTATGTCCGAACAGATTCCTTCCATACAGGAACAAATTGACAAAGAATACCAGCCATTTTCCATCATTGCCAACCTGATCCTTTCCTATTGCCGGACCGGAAACATCAACAATCCCACCGGCTATCAGGGGGATTATCTGGATACCATTTCCGATTGTACCGATCTTCTGGATACGGCAATGGAATCGGAAAAAGGCACTGACCGGATGCTGGTTTCCAATGCGCTCTTAGCCCTGACCTGGAACTATATCCAGCCGCTCATCGAAAAAACACGGGAGGAATTGGAAATGCATGGCGAGGATTCCGCTGCCGATGCTCTGGAAGATCTTCTAGGGGATGAAGTCAGCAGCGGCGCTCCTCTTCCGACCGGAAAAAGCGGTGCCATTCCAAAGAATATCAAACCAGCTTCCCCAAAAGGAAGCGGGAATGATGAGGGCAATGCTCCTTCCGGTCCACGTACCAAAGAGGATGCTATAGAGGAAGCCAAACAGGTGCTTTCGGAAGAAGGCGGGCGCATCGCTCTTACAAAGACCAATACCATTCTGGATGAAAACAACCCCGGCGTCACTTATGTCAGTCAGTATCAGGGCAGCGGCTATGAGCATGCTGCAGAGGATCTGTTCCGGATCTTGAACGATGTGGCTGCAGAAAAGGTGCAGGAAGACTGTCAGACGGAACTGACCGAGGAACTGCAGAAAACAGCCAATGATATTCATTACGGCAATGCCCATGCAGGCATCCATGTTACCATCCATCGCCTGACCAGTGTTTCCGATTACCTGAAGAATGAATACCAGACAGTTGCTCCCCCGCTCCTGCGGCTTCCAAAAAGCTGCAAAGCACCATCCTGCCGCTTTTGAAAGAAGAACAGCAAGGCGGAAAGCAGAAGAATCTCCTGTTTGGAAAACGTCTGGACTCCCATGCTCTCTATAAGACAGACGGAACCATCTTTACCAGAACCAGACTTCCAGGAGAGGAAAAAACGTCTGGCTGTTGCCTCCTGATTGACGAGAGTGGTTCGATGGGTTGGGGTGACCGGATGACACATGCAAGAAAGACTGCCATTGTCCTTTATGATTTCTGTAAAAGCCTCGGTATCCCTATCACCATTTACGGGCATTCCACGGATGCAGGCGGCGTTGCTCTTTACTCCTATGCAGAATTTGATTCTGTGGACAATGAGGACTGTTACCGGCTGATGGATATGTGCGACCGCAACGGGAACCGGGACGGCGCAGCTCTCCGCTTCGTAGCAGAGCATTTGTGCACACGCCCGGAGCTTCAGAAGCTGCTGATCCTGATTTCTGACGGTCAGCCAGCCGATTACGGCTACAGCGGAACGGAAGCAGAGGCAGATCTGCGGGGCATCAAGAAAGAATACGAAAAACGGGATGTCATCCTGTTTGCGGCTGCCATTGGTGACGATAAGGAAAATATCCGCAGGATTTACAAGGACGGATTCCTGGATATCACGAAACTGGAAGAGCTTCCAAAGAATATGGCACAGCTTGTCAAACAGCATCTCAAATAAAGGAAGGTGAATACTCATGAATGAAACTTATCAAAACCGGATTACCGACCAGATCTGCAAGATCCAGAATGACCGGGCACTCATTGCCTTTTATGACCGGCTCCGCTACGCACACTCGGCAACTATGCACAGCTACATGCCAAAGGGGAATATCAGGAAAACGGGCATAAAGTACATTCTTTAATCTGCATCACCATTCAGGATTATTCCAACGGTACCGGAGACCGGAATATCATCACCCGTTTCAACCTGGCACCGGAACAGATCCAGTTCCTCTTAACCCGGATCACTTCCGGTTTTCAGGAATTTGAATGGAGCCAGAGCAAGATCTACGGCAATCCCGATCAGAACGGTTATTCCACAGCCAGATGTTTTATATCTCCAGACATCCCTATGATTCCAAAGGGCAGCCTATGAAAAGCCCATGGAAAATCCAGATTGTAAATGGGAAAGGCATCAAAGCACAGAATAAGAACGGTGGTTCCTACATGCAGCCACGCAGCTTCCAGTCCGAAAAGACGACAGCCATCCAGCTTACCGACATGGATCTGTTCACGCTTCTGAAGCGGACGGATTCCTATATTTCCAACTGGGAAACGGTGATTGCTGCATCACTGATCAATAACGGAAAACGGATGCTGGCAGACCAGCAGAACAGTCAAATGCAACAGACAGCACAGGCTCCGCCTTACGCTGCCTAAATTTTCAGAAGAGAAGCGGTACTTTACTGCTTCTCCTCTTTTTAAGAAAGGAGACTTTAGTTATGAATATTGCACTCATCCGGACCATGGACTCTCAGGGGCGTATCGTCATCCCTGCAGAAATCCGGAAACAAATGAAGCTCTCAGACGGAGATGCACTGGAACTGGAAAATGTGGGAATGGAGCTGCTTTTACGCAAATGCCCTACCCACTTAAACGGAAAAGAGGAAATGGCTTCCTATCTTTCCGTCCTCTACAGTGTCATCCACTGTGGTATCGCAATTTGCAGTGAGGCTCACATACTCGTATCTGCGGGCATCTATCTTCCGGAAGGCACTCCCGTTACAGAAGAACTCGCCGAATTGGTTGCGGACGGCCAGGAACTGATCTCTGCTGAGAACTGCCCTGTCTACCCGGTATCCAACACCCGTCAACCGGTTTGTGCTTTTTTCCCGATTTTAAGGAAGACAGAGAGCCGCTGGCACTTCTTCTCTGTTCCAGAACCGGACAGCATTTATCCGAGATGGAATTGGGATGCGCTAAACTGGTCGCTGCCGTAATTGCAAACAAAATTAAGTAAGGAAAGGAGCGTGAAATCAATGAAGAATACAAATATAACCTTACACACCACCCAAAAGAAAGAATATGTCCTCACCGGAATCCTGTCCCTGCCCCTCCATCTGGGAGAACGGGCGTGATCTATAGTTATAACCAGACCTTTGCTACCAGTCCGGTGCAGAGTATTCTGGAAGTATCCGAAAACGGTGTGGTATTTGAGACCTGCAACAGTATTTACCGTCTCAGCTACACCCGTGTTCCGATGGAGCTGGAGGCGATGTGTGCTTGACAAGAATGGAAGAACTGGAGAGCTGCCTTTCGGGGCTCCTCTCCACCTTAAAGAAGAACCGGGAACATGTGCCTCTGGAAGTGCTGAAGACACAGTATAAGCAGCCGTATGAAGAACTGGTCAGAAACATCAACCTGACCGCTTCTGCCTATGCAAAATCTGTGCTGCTCCACCGGCTGGTCCTGAATCCGGATGCAGATGTGGAGGAACAATGTACCGTCATCAACCAGATGATACAAACTTCCGGGATGCTGAAGAAAATCAGCTCCTGCATGTCCAAAACCTATGATGTAGGACAGATATATCCTCTGATACTGGAACTACGCCATATGGTCGAACAGGCACTCTGGCCCTATGTGAATCAGGCAACTTGTCTGGTCGCAGATCTGGATGATATAGAAAAAGAACCGACAATTTACAATTTTTTGACACATGAAGTTTATGAAAATGATACCTGGATTCACCGAGAAATCGACCTGCGCTGGAAACTACTGGTACATCTTACTCCCGAACAAAGAGAATCCGTACCACCAGCCAATCATAGTATGAATGGAGGAATTTACCATGAAAGAACAACCATCTAATCCTTGCGAGAAAGTCTCATTTATTTTGACCTATGACCAGCTTGAAGCTGCTTATAACATCTACCGGGAACAATTTATTTCCTGCGACTTCATCCGCCGCTCCATGGAACGTCTGGAGGAAAGAATCGGACTCTGCAACCTTCCATATGAAACGCTGCGTGATGATCCAAGCCTTCTTCATGAAGCATACCTGCAGTTTCTCCGACTGGAAGACTGCAATGTGGCTTATAACGACACGCTGGAGCAGGTAATTGATGCAATCGAACAATGGCTTGCCTCTGGCACCTTATCCCCTGTAAACCTTACGGTTCCCAACCAGAATATGGGTGAAACTTTTGGAACGGAGGTGGATGTGTAATGGCAAATATCTGCTGTGATGATGTGATCTTTTATACAGAAGGAAATCCGGAAGGACTATATGACTTGTGGGAGGACCTGGAAACCTACATCATTCTGAACCAGAATCCTGATTTATGCTGGATTGGCAATTTATTTTCCCACAAGAAAATAGATTCCACCGGAATATCTCTTCGTGGAAATGTCAGCTACATGGAATGGAATGATACGTATATTCTACTTTCTTTAGAGACAGCATGGACTCCACTTTATGAAGCATATCAGGCGATAGCCGCTGCATATCATGTTCCCTTTGTGATGCAAAGCATAGAACCTGGAGAACGAATTTATTATAACACGGATGAAGCACACCTATTTTTCCCTGACCGATATTGTGTCCGCTTATATGAAGAAAGCCTATTGACTCCATGTGGCTTAATAATCGGAGAAAAGCTGGAAGACGGTGAACCATTTGAAACGGAAACAGACGTATTAGAACGATTCAGAGATTGCGGATATCCAGCAGCTACACTAAAAGAGTTGGAGCTCATATTCGATGCGGATGAACTTATTATTTTTGAATTTACAAATCCATATTTGGATCTGGAGCAGAAAAATGCTTGTGCATGAAACTTCTCCCCTCCACACCAAAGACGATTATCATCAGATTTAAAGGAGGAACACCATGACTGATTTGGAACTGGATGTCTGGGATGCATGGCTCAGGGAACGTCAGGAACATCTGGAAGAAACCCTGTCCAATATCTCACCATCGGAAGAACCCTGCAGATATTACCTGCTAACCGGATATATTCAGGGAATGCTAGAAGCTCTTACCATGCTTACGACTGTTGAGGATGGGAAACGCTTCAAGATCAAACTGGAGCAATTTCGCCAGAATCTGCTCCTCTCTGGAGATTACGATGCTACCGGTAACTATAAACAGGCAGTGAAGAAAACTGCTGTTTAAATACTTCGAGCCGCCCAATCGGACGGCTCTTTTTATGCCCGAAAACGGTAGCCTACACCACGTATCGTTTCTATGTAGTGCGGTTCTTCCGGATTTTCTTCTATTTTCTTTCTCAGATTCTTGACTAACCCATAGACACGGTTATCCACTTCTGACTCCACATCCTCATAAATATGCTGGTAAATCTGTTCTTTTGTAAATACCCGATTGGGGGATAAGGCCAGATAAAAAAGCAGGTCATATTCATGTCTGGTAAGTTCCACAACCTTACCATCTTTGATTACGCTCCGCTGAAGCTGGTCTATTTCCAAACCTTGGAATGTCAACTTTTCAGAATTTGTAATCTCCATAACTTCTAACGTACTTTCGCAGGCTAGACTGATTTAATTTTATTCAGGATTCCCTCTTCGGAATCAGAATGGTAAGAATCATCACTTTCCCATAACATCACCTGCTTTTCTTAGCATTTAGCTTTCACTCCTCATTAACAATGTTTATCGATTGGTTACATAGATATATGCATCTTCCAAAGTTACGTCACAAGCTATACATCCACTTTCTGACGGCATATTCTCCCCTAACAGTCTTAATCTAATTCCTTCCTCCGTATACTGCTTACTGGAAATATGATATTTTCTTTCTAATTCTCTTGCAAGGCTTTCGTCCTCTGTACAGCATTCCCATACATGCCCTCTTGCCTTATTCAATAATTCCCTCATTGTTCCTGTATAAAGGAATCTACCTTTTTTCATAACCGCAAGCTGATTACAGGTTGCCATCAGATCCTCCACCACATGCGTTGAAAATAATACGGTGCGTTCTTCTGCAAAATCTACCAGTAAATTACGGATACGGATGCGTTCCTCCGGATCGAGCCCTGTTGTTGGTTCATCCACAATTAAAAAATCCGGCTCATGGAGTAATGCCTGCACTAATCCAACTCTTCGCTTCATTCCACCTGAAAGCTGCCGCATTTTCTTTTTCTGATGGTCTGCAAGACTGGTCTTCTCCAGATAGTAATCAATCCTTTTCTTGCTTTCTCTTTTCTCAATTCCAGCCAGATCTCCCATATACTCCAGACATTCTCGAACAGTCAAAGACGGATACAGATCAATTTCCTGTGGCAGATACCCAATCTTTTTCTGTATCTTTTCGTAATTTGCTTCGCAATATAGCGTACCATCTAACAGAACTTTTCCACTTGTGGGTGCAAGCACCGTTGTAAGCACCCGCATCAACGTTGTTTTTCCTGCACCATTTTCACCTAACAGACCAAATATCCCATGTGGGATTTCCAGATCCACATGATCTACCGCTGTCACTCCATTTTTAAATGTTACTGTTAAATCGTCTATTCTTATACTCATAATCTTACCCTCTCTTCTTTAATATCTTAGGAACAAATGCAAGCATCATCCCCGCAAATACCACGCACAGCACCTTCCCGCCAAGCCAGCTCCACTCTGTCAGCTTACCGAAATCACAAGTTCCGTAGGAAAATGGTCCCCAGTTTTTCAAAAACTGAGTTGCCTTTCCGGAAATAGAGAAACACCAGAAAAGCAGCACGACACCCATACCAATCCATCTGTTTCGAACCAGATTGCTGACAGTTACGGAAAGCACACTCCAAAACAAAACAGTTCCGGGAATCGCAATACAATAAATTCCAAACAAGGCACCGCCATCTAATTCTTCTGTCAGATTCACCGGTTTCTGCCAATAAAAGAGTCCATATGCCAACAAACTGATTCCAATCAGATAAGCTACCTGCACAAATAGTCTTTTATAAACTACCCCTGCCTGCTTTTTTAGATTATAAAGCAGAATACTTCCGAGCGTTTGCTCTGCACTTCCACCAGATAAGTATCTGCACAGAAAACGACTGCCAGAAGCGAAACAGCTCTTTCCACTGCCCCTCCGATTTCGTTTGCGTATACAACAGGCTGGATTGCACTCAATATCACAACAAAAGCGATTGAATATGCAATTTTATAATATGGCATACATATTTTTACTTCTTTCTTCAATGTACTCTCCTCCTTTTCCACATCCACACCGCTATAAACATGAGCAGTATGGATGCTGCCACAAGAAGCAGTTGATTGAGATATACCCGATATGGCAATCCCGTTTCAAAAAAATTCCCCGGAAATCTAACCATAATAGAGAATGGTCTTGCATGACACTGTCCTTTGCTGTCCCATGTCAGCATATTAGAATAAATGATATAAAGAACCAGCGCCGGAACCGCTGGAAGCGGATTCTTAAACAGCAGCGCTGTAACCGCATACACACAGCAGATCATCAGGATGTTCGGCAGGACATACAGGATCGAATTCTGAACAAAATCCAGTATGTTCATAGCAAATCCTGATTTTACTGCCGTGGCATAACACAAAATGATAAATACGATATTCATAATGACCAGTGCCGTCGTCATGATGAGAAATCCACTGCTTATTTTCCCGGCAATATATTGAAAAGCCGTCATCGGTTTGGTGTGCAGCAATTCATAAGTATTTTTCCTCATATCCTGGAAAAATAAAAACGCCAGCAGAACCGTTGCAAAGAATGCCATATGCAGGCTTGCAAAATCTGTAAATTTTCTTCCGAAATAATAGGAGAATGGATGTTTCTCAAGATTTTCTCTGATATACCGATTGACTTCCTCCGGGCTTCCCTGATACCATGAAACGTCCTCATACACATAATTGGCACCATTAAAGTGGTATTCCGTTTTCAGATACTGACACGCTCCGTAATCTCCATCTGTTTCATCTCAGATATCACTGCCTCCGCCTCTGCTTCCGACATGCCAAACCCATTCTCTGTGTCTTGAAGTATCTTTACAATCTCTTTCTCCCACAGTTCTCTCTCCTTATCCGGTGTTGCCGGAATACATCCCTCCATAACATCCCCATCGGAAGCCATTTTTACCTTCCTGAAGGTTTCATCCGGCTTCACGTAATGAATGGACAGATAAGGTGCAAGTGTCTGGTACATACTGATTAAAACAACAATCAAACCGGTCCAAAATATCGGATTTTTAAGATAATTTTTCAGATTCCTTTTTATGATCGCTTTCATAAGTCATCCCGCCTTTTCTTTTTCTACAAACAGCATAGCCTACAAATCACAACAAAAAAACAACAGCCATTTATTTCTGCTGTTGTTTTCTGATACATAATTTTTAAACACTGCCTCAATTTCCGCACCACCATCTGCTGCATTTTTTATCAGCAGTTTCCCGCCATGCCGTTCGCAGTAGATACGGCTGATATACATACCCATTCCAAAATGCTTTAAATCATCCTGCGAATTTTCATGATAAAACGCCTGTGTCACCGTATCGGTATTTTCCTGAAATCCCGTTCCGTCATCATCGATACTCATTTTCAGATCCTGCGCCGTCACTGTCAGCTTCAGCCCGACTTTCTGACTGGCATAGCGGAATGCATTGGACAACAGATTATCCGCTACTTCCATGATGATTTCCGCATCTGCGACCAGAGTTTCCGACTCTCCCACTGCCGTTACCGTGAAGTCCTTTTCTGATTTTTCTTCCATGACTTCTGCCAGCGTTTTTATCTGGCTGATCAACTGCCGGATATCCACCACGGAACAGTTTAATTCCCGTTCTTCCAGTTTCGTCATCTTCCGCATACCATCAATAAAATGGTTCATCCGTTCAATCTGAAGCATACCGCCCCTTAACATCTCCATCATTTTCTCTTGATCAAGCATATCTTCCGGAACAAATTCCAAAAGCATTTCCTGATATCCCCGCATGATTGCAAGCGGCGAGCGGATATCATGGGCAATCGCTGCACGCAGTACCCGCTCATCTTCGATCATCTGCCAAAGTCTACGGTTATTTTCTTCCAACTGCCCACGCATCCTTTCAAATTCCCTGCACAGCATCCCCATCTCGTCCTCGTTCTCATAAGCCATATGAAAATCCAGATCTTCCTCCGCAATCATCTGTGATGCCATCTTCAGTTCCTGAATCGGTCTCTTTAATTTATTTTTGTAAAACAGGCTGACCGCAATTCCACATCCGGCAAAAGAAAAAAGCAATACTCCGTACGTCTGAAGGAAATCACAGGTTTCTGAAATATGCCAGTCCATTCTGCTCATTTTACTCTGATTCGGTCTCGGTACCACTACCTCAAAATTTTCATTGCGGTCATTCATTGCCTGATAATACTCGTCCTGATCCACGTACTTCCACCAGACCTCCTCCTGTATCTGCCCGGCAATCTCAATAATTGACACAGAAAGAAAAAAAAGTGACAATCAAGCTGAGTATCGTATATAAAACCATTGTCTTTTTCAAGGATAAATTTCTTATCTTTTCCATCGATACCCCATCCCCCATACTGTCTCAATGTATTCTGTCTGCGTATATTCCGCCAGTTTCTTTCTCACTCTCCGGATCAGTTCCGTAACAACACGGCTGTCACCTTCCGCATCATAACCACACACCTTTTCGTATATCCGCTCCCTGTCAAAAACCTGTCCTGGATTCATGGACAAAAACTCAATGATTGCATATTCCAGCTTCGTAAGCTCCAAATCATTTTCACCGATCTGAACCCTCTTTGCTCCATAATCAATACTGAGGTCTCCGTGGAATCTGTATTCAGACTTCCCTTTATGACGCTCCTCACGCTTCAAATGTGCAATAATACGAGCATCCAGTTCTTTCAGACTAAACGGCTTCAGTATATAGTCATCCCCACCGGATAAAAGCCCGTTTACCCTGTCCTGCTCCTCCACTTTTGCCGTCAGGAAGATAATGGGACAAGTTACTTTGCCCCGGATACGTCTGCATACTTCTAATCCGTCTATTTTAGGCATATTGATGTCCAGCAAGATAATATCCGGTTTCTTATGGATTTTTTCCAAAGCATCTGTGCCATCTTCTGCCATCATTACATCATATCGTTTGATTTCAAAATAGTTCTTTAACATCTTTAATAATTCGATGTCATCATCCACGATCAAAATTCTATATGCCACTTTTATCACCTCGTTTTATCAGTATACAACGAAAAAAACAATAAATAAACAACAAGAGAAACACTTCGAGCCGCCCATTGCCGGACGGCTCCTTTTATGCCCGAAAGCGATAACCAACACCACGTATCGTTTCTATGTAGTGCGGTGTTTCCGGATTTTCTTCTATTTTCTTTCTCAAGTTCTTAATCAGACCGTAAATTCGGTTATTCACTTCTGACTCCGCTTCCTCATAGATATGCTGATAGATCTGTTCTTTCGTGAATACCCGATTAGGAGATAACGCAAGATATAGAAGCAGATCATATTCATGTCGGGTAAGCCCCACTGTCTTATCTTCTCTGATTACACAACGCTGAAGCTGGTCTATTTCCAGACTTGGGAATCTCAACTTTTGAATGTTTACATTATCCATAAACTCTACTGTGTTTTCACAGACTAGAACCGATTTAATCTTATTCAGAATTTCTTCCTCGGAATCAGAAAACGTAAGAATCATTACTTTCCCATGGTATCACCTGCTTTTCAACCCTTCCTGATCTTTTTCAAATATCCGGAAATAGTTTATAAACATATCCCGAACGAGTTCACGTGATGTCATTTAATTTCTCTTTTATATAAAGAGGCACAATTACGCAATTTATCAGTAGCCCTCTTTTTTATCCGGATCATAAAATTTCTGCAGTAACAGCCGAAAGTTTCAATAGCTTTATCAGACGTTCGTAATACTATTTCTTCTTTAACCCATATCGACTATAACCTATATATATTAAAGGCAACAGTACAATAAATAATAAGATGTACAGAAACATCAATAACGAAATCTGACGAAATACAAACGAACCAATCTGAAAAAGAATCGGCGTCCTCACTGCATTAAAAATATTAGTCAATACAGTTGGCAGCAAATTGAAAAAAGCATCAAATGCCGGTAATACTCTTGCGATAAACGGCATCATACAAAGCAGGAAAAACGGGATACAAATCGCCAGATTCGGTGTATGCATCTTAACTGTCACCAGCATAGTCAACGCAGCACAAAACATTGTCACGATATACCCGCCCACAAGTATCAGCAAATAATATTCTCCATATGTCATAACATAAATACTGTATGGATCATCAATCTGATACGGCGTGAAAAATCCGCTTGTTCCCATTACTGCAAATGAGATAAGAGACAATACCCCCACTCCGATCCAATAGGTAACCGTTGACACAAGTATTCCCGCAAAAATCTTGTTTTTTATTGCCTTCGTTCTTCCATATTTAGTGGCAAAAAAAAACATCCTCTGTTCCCGGGCGGAACTCTCCGGAAAATATACCAGCTACCAAAAAACCTATGATCACTGCCATTAACAGTACATAAGTTTGTGCGTACATTGTCATCGTAGTCCAGGAATCTTTTGCTTCGAACATAAAAGGTATTTCTATCTTTTTATAAACGCTTTCCAGATAACTTCTCTTTTCAGGTGTAGTACCATACTCTTCCACTATTTTCTTCATATTGTCCTGATAGATTGTATAGATATTCTGTAGCTGTTCATCTGAAAGCTGATATACTACACTTTCATTCCATTCTGAATCTGGAGTCATTATGCCAATTACAAAACTATAAATATCATAATATGACTGTACTGTTTTTCCATATTCTGTATTTGGTATTTCATCCGGATATTTGGCAGATATCGTCTTGTAATCATTTATTACTTCGGAAATTTTCTCCGCTGTAAGTTCCCCTTTCCATTGATTGATATTTTCAGCCAGAAGCCGTCCCGATTCAATCCCAGTGTGATTTTGCCCCTCTTCATCCACATAGCGCATACTTCCGATTGCCATACCGGAATAAATAATCGTCACCACAAGCACTGCCGCAAGCAAAACCTGATTAACCCGCTTAGAAAAGATCTTTTTCAACTCATATTTGAACATCATCTTTATCACCTGCCTTTTCTCCAAAACACAGAAGAAATGCATCCTCCAGTGTTGTCTCCACCTGTACTGCATTCCTTGCCGGCGGCGTCTTTGAAAGGACTCTTAGTTCCACTCCGTCGGCAACTGTCCTTACATTTCCAGTCAGATATTTCTTCATATAATTATTCAGTTCCCTTTTAGGAACAGTACAATTCCATACTGACATATCCATAGACAAAATAATCTCATCCGATGTTCCTGTATAGAAAAATTTTCCTTCTTTCATCAATATGATTTCATTTGCCACGTATTCGACATCTGACACAATGTGGGTAGACAGCAGGACAAGGCGGTCTTCCGACAATTCACTGACCAGATTTCGGAACCGGATTCTCTCATTCGGATCAAGACCGGCGGTTGGCTCATCCAATACTAATATCCGCGGATCATTCAACATCGCCTGAGCAATTCCGACTCTCCGGATCATTCCCCCTGATAAAGTGCGCATCTTTTTTTTTCGCTTTTCAGCCATCCCGACCTGCTCTAGCAGTTTTAAAGCCCTTTTCTTTGCCACGATGGGACGGAGTCCTTTGATGGATGCAATATACATCATGTAGTCATACACTGAAAGATCCGGATAAAACCCGTAATTCTGCGGCAGATAACCGAGTATCCCTCTATAAGATGCTCCCAAACTGAAGATATCCTTTCCATTCCACAAGATTTCTCCGCTTGTCGGATTTATCGCTGTACACAGCATCCGCATCAAAGTGGTTTTCCCCGCTCCGTTTACTCCCAATAACCCATATACACCTTTCTCCATAGAATGTGTTACGTGATCTACTGCATGTACATCTCCATAAGCTTTTGTTACATTTTTAAATTGCAGTTCCACTCGACTTCACCTCCCAGTTTATTTCACAGTTACATTGCGATTTGTGAACACAAAAAATAAGATAACCAAACGATATGATCAACAAGCTCCCCCAGATTGGCATCGAAATCCTCTGATAAATAGAATCTGTCGATACAATCAGTGTCCAGATAAGTATACATGCTATACATAGGAAAACAGCAATATACTCCATATCATTCCATTTGCTGTACAATAACCGGAAGCAGATACAACAGGAAACATTAAACGGCACTAAGAAATCTATGATGAGTCGGTATGCCGAAATCTGTAATGTATAAACTGAAACACCGAAAAAAGGTAGTCATAAGTAAATCCACCACTGCAAACAGCAATATCCTTGCAGCACAGATCTGGCGCAGTGAATAGAATGCTGTTTTTCAATTTCCACTGCTGAAAAGCTCCGATTCTTCCAAATTTCCGGTATTATCATTACCGAAAACATCACTGACATAGCCCCAGTGTTCTCTCTGTATTTGCTCCCACATCCGAGTCCACAAGCAGTATCCAAAGCAGAACTAAGATTCCTCCCTGCAGAACCCACCATCTCTTTTTGATAAATTTGAACTGCTCAAATAAAAATTCAAAATATGATGCTCGTCTGTTATCCTGTCTGTTCATAATGTCTGAACACCGCTCTTTTACTGTGTCAACAGCCGTTTCCCGTATATATTCCTTCTGTATCAAGGATTTATACTCCTCGATTTTTC
>ENA-OQBJ01000009-OQBJ01000009.1-human-gut-metagenome-genome-assembly--contig:-NODE-9-length-78727-cov-3.448664_pt1 | contig 78727 bp, 91 predicted proteins | sample MGYA00242743_ERZ504545 | MGnify/ENA primary metagenome ERZ504545 (study PRJEB26092, sample SAMD00036252) | human gut metagenome | host: Homo sapiens | study: EMG produced TPA metagenomics assembly of the... | reverse complement strand
CGTCGTCACCGCCGCGCGCCCACCTACGCCGACCGTCATCTCCGACAGACGGTCGAACGACTGCCGTGCCGACGCGCGCATCACATCGGTCACCATCGACGGCGTACGGCAAACCAGTTCGGCACGAGCGCGTATATACGCGGACCGGCCTGAATGCGGCAAACTCAAACAGGACGGCACCTACAAGATCGCGGGTCGCATCTCCGAAGCGCGATACGGTGCCATGCCGTTGTGGCTGACCGACGTCACGACAGTCGAACACGTCAGGCCGCCAAACCTGCCGATGCGCGCCATCGGCATGATGCAGGAGGCGTTCTTCGTCCAAACCGCACGTCTTTCCGACCAAGGGAAAGTGCTCGTCCCCGGACTGACATTGGGTGTTCTCGGACAGGACTACGTGCCGGCCGAGGGCGATGGCACCGACATCGATTCCACATACGCCGCACAGGTGGAGGACGCGTTCCAAAGGTCCGGAATCGTGCATCTCATGGCGGTCAGCGGCGGCCATCTGGCCGTGACCGCCGCATTGGTGCGTTCCGTCTGCTCGTTCTTCCTTCTGCCGCGACGATTCACCGCACTGCTGGTCGCCATGTCGTACATCATGCTGTCGGCATGCGTGTTTCCGTCGGATTCGGTATCCCGCGCGCTTTTGATGGGATTGTCCGGCGCGGCATGCCTGTTCATCGGCAGACGAGGCCAGGCGATGGCGTCGTTGAGCTGGACCACATTGGCTATGCTGATGGCATGCCCGCACATGTCGCAAAGCTTCGGATTCGCCCTGTCCTGCGCCGCGGTGCTCGGCATCGTGCTGTTCGCCGACACCCTCAACGCATGGATGGAACCGGTCCTGCCACGGTTCGTGGCCGAGGCTCTGTCCATGACCATAGCGGCGCAAGTGTTCACCCTGCCGATCCAGGTGCTCATCGAACCGGAACTGCCGGTGTTCTCCATACCGGCGAATCTGATGGTGGCGCCGTTCGTGGGTTTCGCCACATTGGCCGGCCTGGCCAGTCTTGCCGTCTCATGGCTGATTCCGTGGCTCGGCCTGCAACTGGCCCGTGCGGCCTCCTGGGGCACCGCGGTCATGGAACTGACCGCCCTTGAACTGGGTTCCGGCAGCCAGGCCACGATACCGTGGGCCGGAGGCGTCGAGGGAGCGGTCCTCGTCTGCGTGGTGGAAGCCGCCTGCGCGGCCGCCGCGATCATGACGCACCGGCTGTTCGGACGCATGATGGTCCAGGAACCGATCTGCCCGGAAAACGTCTGATAGCCAACCCTGTGGAACGGCTGCGCATGTGGATGGAACGTACTCGGAAGGCATTGCGCGAACTGCAATGGGAGGAATAGGCCATGCCGGTTTTGTCCACCGATACAGCGAGATTGAATGGTATGCCGAAACCATCCGCAGCCACCACGCCCTTCCACCTCGTGTACGGAGGCGACTCGTACCTGAACGACCAGACGGTGCGCGACCTCAAACACGAGGCGCAACGCCGGTATCCCGACGCGGAAACCATCGAACTCGACGCGGCAAGCGCCGACCATTACGCCTTCGACGAGGCGGTAAGCCCATCATTGCTTGCGGATCGCGCCATCGTCATCGTCACCAACCTGCAGAACGCGGACGAAAAACTGGGCGACGCCATGGTCTCTTACTGCAGACAGGCGTGCAAGGAGCCGGCGGACGCGTGCATCGTCATCTGCCAGCATGAGGGCGGTGTGAAGGGCAAACGTCTGGTGGAGCAGCTCACCAAGGCCGGAGCGTACAAGGACGCTGTCGCCGACCTGAAGAAGCCCGAGGCCAAACTCAACTTCGTCATGCAATGCTTCGAACGGCGCAAACGCCGCGTCGAGCCGATGGCCGCGCAGCAACTCGTGGCCGTGTTGGGGGATAGGACCGGCGAGCTTGCGGCCATGGTCGGCCAGTTATGCTTCGATTTCGACGACAATCCCATGACGCTCGCCCGCGTCAACCAATATCTCACCTCCAATCCGCAGGTGGATGGCTTCCGTGTCGCCGACCTCGCGTTGTCGGGACGTACGGCGGACGCGATCATCGCCATGCGATCGTCCGTGGAACAGGGCACCGCTCCGATCGCGCTTATCGGCGCGCTGGCCATGAAGCTGCGGACGATGGCGAAGGCGTCGGCGGTGCGTGCGGGCACCATTTCCACGGCCGAGGCGAAAACGAACCCCTGGGTGTTGAAGAACGCGACCCGGCAACTGTCCGGATGGACGTCAAGCGGCATGAGCGCATGCATCCAGATGCTCGCATGGGCCGACGAGCAAAGCAAAACCAATGGCTCGGACCCGGTCTATGCTTTGGAACGGTCCATCGAACTGATCAGCCGCAAAGGACGTGCCGCATGAGCAACACCATTACCATCACAGCCGCCACCGGCGAGGACATGCAGGCGTTGGGGGAGCGTTTGGCGAAGCTTGCCCGTGGAGGCGACGTGCTGTTGCTGTCCGGTCCGCTTGGCGCCGGCAAGACCACGTTCGCGCAAGGGTTCGGCGCGGGACTTGGCATCGGAGAGCCCATCGTCTCGCCGACCTTCACCATCGCACGCGAGCTTGAGGGACGGTTCGCGGACGGTTCGCCGGCGCATCTGGTGCACGTCGACGCCTACAGGCTCGGCGGCAACGCCTACGCGCCCGGACAGGACACGGTCGGACGGCTATTGGACGAATTGGAATCGCTCGGCTTGGACGAGGAATTGGAGGATCCGGGCGAGCATACCGTCATCCTGATGGAATGGGGCGAGCAGATGGCCGCCGCATTGGCTCCGGAACGGCTTGAAATCCACATCGACCGTCCGCTTGACGCGCCCGCCGTGGACGCGGACGGCGAGCTGACCAGCGCGGGCGCACGCACGGTGACGTTGGTGCCGGTGGGCGCTGCCTGGGATTCGTTCGATTTCACCGCGGGAAAACGCTGACCCTGTCAAGACGCATCCGACGTGGCCGACCGCACCGCATGCCGTGGCTTCCAGCGCCGGTTGTACAGTGGTTGGCAGTTTGGCACAAGGAGTTTTCAAGCATATGCAGACACTGGTGATTGACACCTCATATGGTTCGACCGTAGGCGTGGTCGGACATGAACCCATCGTCGAAACGGATTCGCGCACCCATGTCGAGAAACTGCAGGTGAACATCGCGCAAGCCGTCGAACAGGCCGGACTGCAGCGTCGGACATCACCCGCATCGTCGTCGCGTCGGACCGGCGCCATTCACCGGCCTGCGCGCCGCATCGTCGCGGCCAAGGCATTGGCCTTCGCCACAGGCGCGCAACTGGTCGGACAGGACGTGCTCGCGCCGCAATGCCTGGCACATACTCAAGCTACGGACGATCGCCGCCATCTGACGCTTGCCGTCAACGACGCGCGTCGCCGGCAACTGTATTTCGCGCTGTATGACGGCGGCACCGTTGCGGACGGCGTCGGACAATCGCCCATAACGTTGATCGACATGGACATCGACTATCCGGATTCCATCACGATGCGCGTCAATGACGTTCTTACGAAGCTCGCCGACACGGGCAAGCCGTACGTCGTCGACGTCATCGGCCATGGTGCGGTCAAATACGCGCAGTCGTGGAATGCGATTGCCTCCCTCGGCGAAGTCGACGACCATGCTCTGCTCGACGAAGGCGCGGAAGGATTGGCGCGATTCGCGGCCTTCACCACCAGCGAACAGGCGTTGGCAGAACCGACCTCCGTCGAACCGTTATACCTGCGTCGTCCGGACGTGTCAGTGCCCAACCCGCTCAAGCATGTGCTCAACCATGCCGGCGCCGAACGAACGGAGTGACGGCACGCCCATGATTGTCGACCATTCCCAGATTCCGGAAGACACCGCCGTCGGACAGATCGCCGCATTGGAAAAGGACCTGTTCGGCCGCGGCGCGTGGAGCGAACATCCGTACGGCAGGAATTCCACGCTTCGGCACGCACGTATCTGCTCGACATTGAAGGCGATGCCGTACAGACGGCGGATCCCGTCGTCCGAGGCTACGCAGGCTACTGGTACGACGGCGACGACGCGGAGATCATGACGATCGGCGTCGGCAGACCATACCAACGGCAGGGGATAGCGGCGGCGCTTCTCGAAACACTGATCGTCTCGGCGCGTCGGCAGGGCGCCAAACGCATGCTTCTGGAAGTCCGAGTCGACAACGTGCCGGCATTGGCGTTGTACGAAAGGTTCGGCTTCACGCGGATGGGATTGCGCAAACGCTACTACCAGCCAGAAGGCATCGACGCGTACACCATGAGCCTCGACTTGGAGCCGCGCGTCGTCGGCTTCAGCGCAACAGCGGATACAGAGCACACTTCAGCAACACACACAACGGAGCAGCAATGAGCGAACCAATCGTACTCGGCATCGAATCGACCTGTGACGAAACGGCGGCGGCCGTGGTGCAGGGACGCACCCTCATTTCCAACGTGGTCGCGTCCTCCATGGACGAGCACGCCCGCTACGGCGGCGTGATTCCCGAAATCGCCTCTCGCGCGCACGCCGAAGCGTTCGTGCCATGCGTCTCCAAAGCTCTGGCCGACGCGAACATGACGCTGTCCGACGTCGACGCGATCGCCGTATCCGCGGGACCCGGCCTCGCCGCTGTCTCGCGGTCGGCGTGTCCGGCGCGAAATCGTTGGCATGGGCCGCGAACAAGCCGATCTACGGCATCAACCACGTCATCGGACATATCGCGGTGACGCAGCTGCAGTTCGGACCGTTCCCCAAGGACACGCTTGCGTTGATTGTGTCGGGCGGGCACACTTCGCTGCTGCATGTCGAAGACGTGGCGCGGCATATCGACGTGGTCGGCACCACGCTCGACGACGCTGCCGGCGAATGCTTCGACAAGGTGGCACGTCTGCTTGGTTTCCCGTATCCCGGCGGCCCGCACATCGACCGTCACGCACAGCTGGGCAACCCACATGCCATCAAAGTGCCTCAGGGCCTTACACAAGGCAAGGCGGGGCAGCAGCATCCGTACGATTTCAGTTTCTCCGGCGTGAAGACGGCCGTGGCGCGTTGGATCGAACAGCAGCAGGCGGAAGGCAATGAGATTCCCATCGACGACGTGTGCGCGTCGCTGGCCGATTCCGTCGCGACGGTGCTCGCCAAGAAGGCGATGCGCGGTTGCGAGCAGTACGGTTCGAAGACCCTGATCGTTGGCGGCGGCTTCTCCGCGAACTCCCAACTGCGCGCCAAACTGTTGGAGGTCGGAGCCAAGCATGGCGTCGAAGTGCGTATCCCGCAAATCAAACTGTGCACCGATAATGGCGCTATGGTGGCATGCTGGGCGTGAACCTGGTGGAGAGCGGCGTGAAACCGTCCGAACCGGATTTCGCAATCGATTCCGCCATGCCGTTGACGAAGATCAGCATGTGACGGTAGTCCCGCCGCAGCAGGGGAGACACGCGCGGGATTTGCATTTTGCGTTTTACCGCGTATAATTCATGTCTTGTGCACAGCGCATTCCTGCGTAGCTCAGTTGGCAGAGCATCCGACTGTTAATCGGACGGTCACTGGTTCAAGCCCAGTCGCAGGAGCCATTCGAAAAATCCCCTTGGAAACAAGGGGATTTTTTCATTTTCAACGACTCTTGGCATTTTTGGCCACCCTTCATGTTTATCCGTCGGCGGAAACCGTGGTTCGTCCAGCCGTCCATGCGTATGATGAACGCACCGGGTCAATCAAACAAAGGAAGGAAGTCCATCATGTGCACTGGCGTTCGTTTCTCCGACGAAGAGGGAAACATGTATTTCGGCCGCAACCTCGACTGGAGCTTCTCATACGGCGAAAGCATCCTGGCCACTCCACGCGGCTACCACTACGACAACGTGTTCGGCGCGAGCGGCAAAGCCACGCCGAACGCGGTGATCGGCGTGGGCGTGGTCATGGCCGACCGTCCGATGTATTTCGACTGCGCCAACGAGCATGGTCTGGCCATCGCGGGATTGAATTTCCCCGGCTACGCGGAGTTCGTGCATGAGCCGGTCGAAGGCACCGACAACGTCGCGACCTTCGAATTCCCGCTGTGGGTGGCACGCAATTTCGATTCCGTCGACGAAGTCGAGAAGGCGTTGAAGAACGTGACCCTCGTCTCCCAGATCGTGCCCGGCCAGCAGGAGTCGCTGCTGCATTGGATCATCGGCGACAGCGAGCGCAGCATCGTCGTCGAACAGATGGCGGACGGCATGCATGTGCACCATGACGACGTAGACGTGCTGACCAACCAGCCGACGTTTGGCTTCCATATGGAGAATCTGCGCAACTACATGTGCGTCGGCAACGAGATGGCCGAGCCGGCTACGTGGGGCAAGGCGTCCCTGTCCGCTTGGGGCGCGGGTGTGAGCATGCATGGCATTCCGGGCGATGTGAGCTCCCCGTCGCGTTTCGTGCGTGTGGCTTATGCCAACACGCATTATCCGCAGCAGGAAGGCGAGGCGGCCAACGTGTCTCGCCTGTTCCACACCCTTGGTTCCGTGCAGATGGTTGACGGCATGGCGAAGATGGGCAACGGCCAGTTCGAACGCACGCTGTTCACCAGCGGATATTCGTCCAAGACCAACACGTACTACATGAACACGTATGATGATCCCGCCATCCGCTCCTACGCGATGGCCGATTTCGACATGGATTCCTCGGAGCTGATCACCGCCGCCTGAGCATGCGTGGGCTTTTTCGTCCGTCGGTTCCCATACAGACGGACGAAAGCCGCACGATTGCCGAAAAGGACATGAAAATGGAGTCGTGCGACAGATCCACTTTTCGGATACCGGCTCTTCCATTGCCCGCTCAATGCCGTTTGACGTCGGACCAATACGACACGCCGGAATATGGACTTCGAGCACTTTAAGTTTTTAGAGTGCGGGGTATGAGCAATACGACGACCACCTGGCATTCGATCCGTGAGGCGTCCATGATTTCCGGACTGCCCGAATCGACGTTGCGTTATTACGAGCAGATCGGCATCATCGATCCGATCGCCCGCGATCCGAGTTCAGGCCACCGAGTCTATTCGGACAAGGACATCGAATCGCTGACCACCATCGCATGCCTGGCGGCGACGGGCATGCCGCTTGAATCGATGCGCGAATACCTGAAGAACCGTTTCGACGGTCCGGAAGGCGCCCGACGGCAGATCGAACTACTCGACGCGCAATCGCTGCGTCTGGCCGCGAAAGCCGAGGCCCTGCGCATCCAGCAGGCGTACGTGTCGCTCAAATCGCTCTATTGGCGCGCCATCGCCGAAGGACACGAGGATGAGGCCAACCGAATTCTCGAGGAAAACAAAGACGTCATCGAAAACGTCAAGAAACAGCCCGGCAAGCGCGATCGCACGCTGAACATTCAGACGACGATGGCCGCTATCCGCACGCAACATTTCCGACGATAGAATGAACGCGGCATGCGGCGCGAAGACATCGAACGGAAAGGAAGCCATGTTCGAGGAACTGCATAGGAAGATGAACGCGTTCTGGAACAACGACAGGACGCTGTCGCAGACCGATCCGGAATATGTCAAGGCTGTTTTCCGACTTCGCTTACGGGGAAGTGGTGAACGAGCCGGGCGCGAACCATCCCGATCTGGACGACCAGACCCGCTCCCTGGCGATCCTCGCGGCTCTGGTCGGCTGCCAGGGTCTCGACGCGTTCGAAATGATGCTGCCGGTCGCCTACGAGACAGGACTGACGTCCGTGGCCATCAAGGAGATGATCTACCAAGCCACCGCATACTGCGGATTCGGGAGAACCCTGCCGTTCCTGAAGAAGCTCAACGTTTTCCTTGGAGCCGCGAACGTGCATCTGCCGCTGGAGCCGCAGGGCACGACCACGTCGGAGACCCGCGCGCAGGCCGGAGAGGACAAGCAGGTCGAGATCTTCGGCGAGAACATGCGCGGATTCGCGCAATCCGGACCGGAGGAGACCCGGCACATCAACAAGTGGCTGGCCGACAACTGCTTCGGCGACTACTACACTCGCGGCGGACTCGACACCCGCGAGCGCGAAATGGTCACGTTGTGTTTCCTGGCCGCGCAGGGTGGTTGCGAACCGCAGCTTACGGCGCATGCCAAGGCGAATATGGTCGTTGGCAATGAGAAGGCGTTTCTAATCGCGGTGGTCTCGCAGTGCATGCCGTATATCGGCTATCCGCGTACGTTGAACGCGATTCGTTGCATCGATGAGGCTGTGAAGGGCTGACCTGCCCGTTAAAAACGCCGGCAAACAAACAAAGGGCTATCCGCCGAACAAGACGGATAGCCCTTCCTTATAGCTGATTGTGGATGGCGTGCTGTGTTTACTCGCCCCACACGTCCTTGGCGATGGATTGGACGAGTGCGATCTTGGCCCACTGCTGGTCTTCGGTGAGCTTGTTGCCTTCCTGGGTGGAGGCGAAGCCGCACTGGGTGGACAGGCACAGGCGGTCGAGCGGAATGTACTGGGCGGCTTCCTGGATGCGGGCCTTGATGGTGTCCGGATCCTCAAGGTCGGGCTTCTTGGAGGTGATCAGCCGAGCACGACCTTCTTGTCGCCGGAGACTTCGGCGAGCGGCGCGAAATCGCCGGAACGGTCGTCGTCGAACTCGAGGTAGTAGCGTCCACGTTCTCCTCGCCGAACAGTTTGGCCGCGACCGGCGCGTAGCCTCCGGAGGAAAGCCAGGTGGAGTGGAAGTTGCGCGGCACACGTGGGTGTTGATGACCAGGTCGTCCGGCTGGTCGGCGATCACGGCGTTGATGACGTCGAGGTTCTCCTGCTGCAGGCGTAGCGCGTCCTCGTCGCTCCAGCCGAGACGTTCGCGTACGCTCGCATCGCACAGGCGGGTCCAGGTGCAGTCGTCGAACTGCACGTTGCGGCAGCCGGCGGCATACAGGTCGGCGATGACCTGGCGGTAGGCGGCGACGATGTCGGCGGTCAGCTCGTCGTCGTTCTTGTAGAACTCGTCATACGGGTAGGCGGCCGCGTTGCCGGTGAGCACGAAGCGGGTCTGCGCGGGGGAGGGCATGGTCTGGCGGGCCACGGTGTTCTCGTCCTCGAACTGCTTGACGAACTTGAAATGTTCGACGAACGGATGGTTCTCGCCGGAGATTCTTCCGGTCACGGTGGCGGTGTCGGCCGGGGTCACCTCGTCGTGGAAGGCGACGCGGTGGGCTGCGGCGGCATGGTCCACGCCGTTGAAGCCCCACATGAAGTCGAAATGCCACCAGCCGCGGCGGAATTCGCCGTCGGTGATCACATGCAGGCCGGCGGCCTTCTGCTTGGCGACGAGTTCGGTGATGGCCTTGTCCTCGACCGCCTTGAGCGCTGCGGCATCGATTTTGCCGGCGGCGAAATCCTCACGCGCGGCCTTGAGCTCGGCCGGGCGGAGATAGGAGCCGACCACGTCGCGCGGAACGGCGCGTTATGCGAGTATGCCATTGAATACCCCTTTTTTGGGAAAGCGACAAATACCTAGTGAAGGTTACACGCACGTCTCGAAACACGGGCGCACACGGCTTCTCGGCCAGTATTCGTGCTTGAATGGATGATGTTATCCGTTACACATTCGAGAATGGAAGGCAATGAGCGAATCGCGCGATCCCGCAGGCGACAGTACGACCACGAACAACATGGGGGAGGTGCGGGAAGCCGAACATCAGGCGCAGCCGTCAAGGCGGCGTTGGGTGCGAACATCGGCGTCGCCATCGCGAAACTGTGCGCGGCGTTCTTCACCGGATCGTCCGCCATGCTTTCCGAGTCGGTACATTCCATCGCCGACTGCTCCAACGAAATCGTATTGATGGTGGGTGGACGTTTCTCCAAGCGCAAGACGGACGGCGACCATCCGTTCGGCCTGTATCGCGCCAAATATCTTGCTTCGTTCGTCGTGGCCACGCTGCTGTTCTTTGTCGGTGGATTCTTCTCGACGTCCGAGGCCGTGAAGAAGCTTGTCGCGATCAGCGCCGATCCGGCATTGTGTGACGTGAACAGGATGGAACTGCTTGTCGCGTTCATCGTGGTCGTCATCAGCGCATGCCTGGAAGGATTCGGCCTGCACCAGAGCATCAAGGAAGCCAACGAGCGTATGGAACGCACGAACACGAAGCATATGGGCGTGTTCCGTTTCTGGAGACGCACCAAGTCCGCCGAACTGGCTTCGGTGATCATGGAGGACACGCTCGCCCTGATCGGCCTGGCGTTCGCAGGCCTCGGCATCGGTCTTGCTATCGCGCTCGACGACGAGGTGTTCGACGCGTTGGGCGGTCTTATGGTCGGCCTGGTCCTGATCGTCGGCTCGCTTCTACTGGCGTTCAAATCCGGTTCGCTGCTCATCGGCGAGGCCGTGGATTCCGATACGCGCGGGAAGATCGTCGAGGCGGTTACCACCACGCCGGGCGTCGAACGATTGCTGAACATGCAGACCGTGCACATGTCGGAGGACGACATCCTCCTGTGCGTCAAAGTGCAGACCAGCAAGCTCGACCGCGACTATGACGTGGAAACCGTCGACAAGATCGAGAAGGCCGTGCGCACCGCGTTGCCTGGTACAATTTCGAGATCTACGTCGAGCCGGACATCTACAGCGCCAAACACGTGCACGCGTAACCGGTTCCCGCGTAACAGGAACCGTTCAATATGGGAAAGCCGGACGATCTGATTCGTCCGGCTTTCCATATGCGTGCCGGAAATGGTGGAAGTGGGATTATTCCTCGGCCACCAGATCCAGGTAGGAGTCGTTCCACAGGTCCTCGTCGCCGTCGGGCATGAGCAGCACGCGTTCCGGATTCAACGCCTCGACCGCGCCCTCGTCGTGGGTGACCAGCACAATCGCGCCCTCGTATTTGGCGATGGCCTTCAAAATCTCGTCGCGGGACGCCGGATCCAGATTGTTGGTCGGTTCATCAAGCAGTAGCACGTTCGCGCGGCTCGTCACCAGCGTGGCCAACGCCAGACGGGTCTTCTCGCCGCCGGAAAGCACTCGTGCCGGTTTCAGCGCGTCATCGCCGGAGAACAGGAACGACCCAAGGATGGAACGTGCCTGTGTGTCGTCAAGTTCCGGTGCCACGTGAATCAGATTCTGCAACACGGTGGCGTCAAGGTCCAATGTGTCGTGTTCCTGTGCGAAATAGCCGATTTTGCAGCCATGTCCATATTCCACGGATCCGGTGTCGGGATCCTCCAGATGGGCGAGCAGACGCAGCGTGGTGGTCTTGCCCGCGCCGTTATAGCCAGAATCACCACACGTGAACCTTTGTCGATCGCCAGATTCACGCCTGCGAACACGATGTTCGAACCATACGCTTTGGAGATGTCCTTCGCCATGATCGGCGTACGTCCGCAAGGTGCCGGCTCGGGGAAGCGGATGTCCGCCACCTTCTCCTTCTTCTGTGCTTCGGACGTGTTCTCCAGCAGTTTCTCCGCGCGGCGCATCATGTTCTGCGCGGCCACGGCCTTGGTGGCTTTCGCGTGCAGGCGGATGCCCTGCTGCATCAGACGTTCGGCCTTCTTCTCTGCGACTTCACGTTCGCGGCGGCGACGTTCCTCGTCGACCACGCGTTGGTGCAGGTAGCCTTCCAGCCGAGCGAGTACATGTCGATCTGGCCGAGCTGTGCGTCCAGATGCCACACCTTGTTCACCACTTCGTCAAGCAGTTCGGTGGAGTGGGAGATGACCAGGAAACCGCCCTCGTATTTTTTCAGATAGCCGCGCAGCCATTCGATGGAATCCGCGTCCAAATGGTTGGTCGGCTCGTCAAGGATCAGCGTATCCGCATCGGAGAACAGGATGCGCGCCAGTTCGATACGGCGGCGTTGACCGCCGGAAAGCGTACCCAACTGCTGGCCCATCACGTCCTGCGGCAGGCCGAGACTGGCCGCCATCGCGGTCGCTTCGGACTGTGCGGCATAGCCTCCGGCCTTTTCGAAATCCTGCATGGCCTTGTCGTAGCGGTTCATCGCCTTGGTCATGACATCCGGATCCGGATCGGTCATGTCCTTTTCGGCCTTGCGTATGCGTTTGATGATCGAAGCGATGTCGCGCGCGCTCATCATGCGGTCCAGTGCGGTCTGCTCCGGGTCTGCGGCATGCGTGTCCTGTGGCAGATAGCCGAGTTTGCCGGAGACACGTACCTTGCCGGCGTCGGCAGCATATCGCCGGTGATCACACGGGTCAGCGTGGTCTTGCCGGCGCCGTTGCGGCCGACCAGACCGATCTTGTCTCCCTTGGCAACGTGGAAGTTGGTGGGATGCAGCAACGTGCGCGCGCCGATCTGAATCTCAAGTCCCTGCGCCTCAATCGCCATGCCGTGATACCTCTAGTCTTTCGTGTTCCTTCAAACGCCAATCGAACATCATAGCGAACACCCGCAACCGTTTCACCTCATCTCACGTTTCATTTCCAAGCAGATGCCGGAGCAGTGATTCGCGGTGGTTGATGAAGACCCTGGTGATTTGATAGCTGTCCGTATCCTCATAATCGCAGGGATGGACGCCGTTTTCGTCGAATGACAGGATTTCCGCATCCGGCAGACCGAGCAGAATCGGCGAATGGGTCGCGACGATGAATTGCGATCCGTCGTTTGCCATTCGGTACATGTGCTCCAGCAGAGTCAATTGCCGCTGTATCGAGAGCGCGGATTCGGGTTCGTCCATAAGATAGAGACCCTTTCCCGTGTGGGACAGGAGTATCTCCAGGAATCCTTCGCCATGCGACATCTCGTGCAAACGGGACATGTCGCCATATCCGCGACTGTATTCACGAGCCTGTGTCGCCAGCGTGAAAAAACTTTCCGCGCGCAGGAAGAAGCTTGATGGGCCGATCGCATACTGCCGGTATATCGTCATCGCCTTGGCGAGATCCGACGTGTCATCGTATGTGCTGAAACGGTAGTTGCGCGTGCCGCCTTCCGCGTTGAAGCCGCAGGCGACGGCGATGCCTTCCAGCAAGGTTGATTTGCCGCTACCGTTCTCGCCTACCAGAAAGGTGACATTCTTGTGGAATTCAAGTTCGTCAATTGAACGCAATGAGGGAATTCGACTGACGTATGAATCAGTCAGCATATTCCAATCGATGCGCAGCCCCGACACAATCAGATCATCCATGCTTTTTAACAAAACCACACTTCCATATTCGGCAGAACCGACCTACAGACCGGTGGCATAGCTCGATACGCGCAACGGCTCCACCGGTCTCATATTTTCCTACGTGTCATCGTCTCTTCAGATTATAGGATGGGCCGTGGGGAAAGGCGCATATATCACGACGACGTTGTGGATGAAACGAATTATCCAATCACGTGATCGATTCGCTACAGTGGTTTCGGAACCTTTCAGGAGGGAAGAAGCATGGCAAGGGCTTTGATTGTGGTGGATGTGCAGCCGACGTTCTGCGAAGGAGGTGAACTGGGCGTGCAGGGAGGCAATGCGGTCGCCGAACGTATCGCGGATTATGTGAACGCGCGTCGGAGCGAATACGCATATATCGCGACCACGCAGGATTGGCATATCGAGCCGGGGACCCACTGGTCCGAGCATCCTGATTTTGTGGATACCTGGCCGGTGCACGGCAAGGCCGGAACCGCCAATGCCGAACTGCATCCCGCCATCGCCGCATTGAACATCGAACATCATTTCAAGAAGGGCCAGTATTCCCCCTCATATTCCGGCTTCGAAGGCTTTGAGGACAACACCGACCGCATTCCCACCCGTGAGGAAGTCTCCACCGCCATGGCCGCGGCAGGACACTCGCCAACGGTTGAAGACCGCGGGCATCACACGGTCGATGTGGTCGGACTGGCCGAATCGCATTGCGTCAAGGAGACCGCTCTCGACGCGAAGAAGCTGGGTTTCGAAGTGCATGTCATCGAAAACCTGACCGAACCGGTCAGTGAGGAACTCGGTATCGCAGCCCGTCGGCAGATGAGTGAAGCCGGCATCATCCTTGACTGATTGGCCGGAGTCGCACGACTGCAGGTCCGCACGGGTATAGCGGCATCAATCCGTGCAAAGCACATACGCTCGCGAACGCAACGGATGGAAAATCGGCCAGTCATGACGAGTGGTTCCTCGACCAAGTAGTCAGATAAGCCAAGCGATGCCTATGCCATCGAAAGCTGGTTTGCGTTCCGCGTGATCAGGACGCGTAGGCCCGCTTTTTATCAATGCTGTACTAAAGCCAATCGTCATCGTATGGTTTCGACATCATGGCATGGTGCACGGTATTCCGTTGAACTTTTTAATATCCCTCGTCGATGAAGATCCATCCGTGTTCCGCCCGCGCGGAACCGGGATTCCACACGTACCAGCTTCCCCAGCCATCTTGGGACGAGTTCTGCGAGCCGGCATGGCAAGAGATGTCATTGGAGAGGTAAATCACATTGTCCATCCCGTATTCGTCAATGGCCGCGGAAATCGAAGAACTGCCACCGGAAGCCGTGACGTCGTGTTCGGCTGCAAGCAGCGCGGCCGAACGCTTTGCGTCATATCGGACGGCATCCACGCGGCAACCGTTCCAGGATTTCAGCCTGGCAAGGTCCGCCTTTACCACGTCATCGATCTGGGACTTGTCGAACTTGCCTGTCGCGTTGATGCTGATCCGAGCATGACTGACATCGGCAGGCCGGAGTGCAGGTAGACGAACCGGTACGCGCCGACAGCGCATGCCACGGCGGCGACGCATACCGATACGACGGTGATGGGTTTCTTGCTTTTCGTGGTCCGCATGATCCTCCCGCATAACAGCTTTCCCTAAAGCATACAGCGGAAACGTGATAAGAGGAATGGATACCAAGACCAACAAGAACGCCCTTCAACGGATACTACGATGGAACGCGTCAAACAGGCGGAATGATTCCCCCGCTCCGCAAACGAGATCGGCAAACGACTCATGGTATTTGAATATGGACGGTGACGTTTTGACGCGTATAAAGCGTATAAAGCCGAATCCGACGAATCAGTACTGGAATGCTGCAAGGAGGGTCAGATGATATTGGCCGATGCCATCAATCTCGTTCTCGCCGAATATCCTGGAATGAAGGCGATTGGTGCCGCGGAGAGTGCCGATGCGTGGATCATCGGACTCGATTTCGCGTCTTCAACAGATGACCATCCGGTGCCGGGCACACCGAGCGTAGCGGTCGAAAAAACATCAGGCGTTCTGCATGACCTTATTCCGGGGACGGAAGATTTCTGGCATTACATGACCGGTGCCAAAAAGGTGACTATTCCTCGGATTTAAAATCCGCCTTAGTCTTCCCATAAGAGCTCCCGCCTTTCACGCCTTCCGCGTGGAAGGCGGGAGCTTCCGTTATTCGCTGAGCAGTTTCGGCGTGAACGCATGAACAGGATTCCCGCGGTGACGGCGAAGACGATGTCCGAAATCGGTTCCGCGCGGATCAGACGCCAAGCAATCCAACGGAAAAAGCAAGAGGAAAAAGACACGAAGAAACACGCCGGGCCATCTCATACCAGAGGATGAGTCACCCCAACATTTACGCCAAGGAATGAATACGACGGACGATGCCACGGACACGACCAGCCGTACTACCGTTGAACCAACAACGGAAACGAAACCCACGCACACACCACGCGCATCCCACACGCCCAGCAAAGGAAACCGGCCATGTCATACGTCCTCTACTTCAGCAAGCCATTCGCGCTCGCCATCGCAATCTGGCCATTCCTCTCACTCCTACTCACCCTGCCCGTGCTCGCACTGCTCTACCACCGCGACAACCGGCTACGCTTCACCTCCGCACTAACCGCATATCTCGTGGTGCTCTACCTCATCGCGCTCGCATGCTTCACCATGTACCAATGCCAGAAAACCCGGCCACCTACTGCGCCGCCCACCATCTCAGGCCACAACTCAACCCATTCGAATTCATCCACGACATCCGAACCGACGGCATCACAGGCGTCATGCAACTGGCCATGAACGTCGTGTTCTTCCTACCGCTCGGCTACTTCATGAAACGCGTCTTCCGCTGGAAATTCGCCACGGCGTTGTCGGCCATGTTCCTCACCTCGCTGCTCATCGAAACCACCCAGCTGACCGGCATCTGGGGCATCTATCCATGCGCCTACCGCCTATTCGACGTCGACGACCTCATCACCAACACCCTCGGCGGCATACTCGGCTACGCATGGGAAGCATTGTCGCCCACTTCCTACCCCAACAGCGCATCGACGAAGACGCCATCACCACCGAGCCAGGCTTCGTGCGCCGCTGCGTGCGCTCGCGATCGACCTGTTCCTTGTCGAAACGGCGTCGCTGTCCGTCACGGCGCTTATCTATCTGGTTGGCGTGCTGTTCGATGTGAACCGCGCGAACAACGTCAATGCGGCCGTCTCCGCCGTGGCCACCATCGTCATGTTCGTCCTGTTCGAAGGGATCATTCCGTGGAGGCGCGCCGGCCGCACGTTGGGCGGCGGTTTCACGCGCATGACGGTGGAGACCAGGGAGCGTTCCGGCATGCGCAGGATCGTGTTCTATACGTTACGCGCGTTGGTGTTGTATTGCGCGGTCTACGGATTGTGGACGGACCGTGGCTTCTACGCGCTGCTGCTCGGCATCGCGCTTATCGTGTTCTGGCGCGTTAAAAAGCGCATGCCGTACGACTATGTCTGACCGTCGTGCGGAGCTGCCGCGAGTCCGGCGCCGCAAAAACGCGACACGCCGGGCTTGCGCGATGGCGGACGCTCCTGTATATTTTCAACTCGTTGCCCACCAAGGTGGAAAACATGCGGACATAGCTTAGTTGGTAAAGCGCAACCTTGCCAAGGTTGAGACCGCGGGTCCGAGTCCCGTTGTCCGCTCCGCAAAACGAAAGCTCCCGGGAGGGAGCTTTTCTTGTATTTCCGGCAGTCGCCGGCACCGGCGAATCCAATGGAATCCGATGCCGGCGGTCTTGTTTTTTTCAGTCGCCGATGTTGTCGCGTGCCGGCGTGACCATCGTCAGCATCATGACGGACGGCTCCTCGGCGTATATCGCGTGCGGGATGCGGGTGGGAAAGTAGGCCAGGCCTCCCGGAACAAGCTCCACGGTCCTGCCGTTGCCCGTCACCTTAAGCCGTCCCTTCAGCGTCTGCACGAACACCGGCATCGCGGCCGTATGCTCGCTGAGCTCCTCGCCCGTGTCGAAGGAGAACAGCACCACGTTGCCTCCGGCCTTCTGCATGACGGTGCGGGACACGGTGGACCCCTCCTGAACGGAAATCATGTCCCCGAGGTCCTCGATGTATCCCAGTTCGATCGGTTCGGCCTCATTGCGTTCGTCGCTCATCATCGTCCTCCTTTGGTTGGTGGCAGGGATGCCTCCATCGTATCGTCTTCACGCCGGAGACACGGCATGTACTCGTGGAGGAAAAACGTTTGACCACGATGTGAACACGCTCTTGCATCGAACGCGTTTATGGTCCAGACTTTTGCCTGTTCCATGAAAGTCGGCAATGTCGCCGGGGGCAAGTGGGACGAACGGAGGTATTAAGGAAATGAACGAGAACATCGACATCGACACCACTTTCGTGCCGGACGATTCCGCCAGCCATTCCTGGACGGAGCGCGACAGCGAGCTTGTGGAGGAGTATGCGGCCCAGCTCATGGCGATGAGCATCTGAGCGGACACGATCCGAAAACGTGGGGGACGCCTCTTCCGGAAACTCCGGAAGGGGCGTCCTTCCGTTTTTTCATTCCGCCGGGCCGAAACGCCTCCGGCGCGTCCGTAGCCACATGTGTGACTATGCTTTCCAGCCGTAGCGTTTGAGACGACCGGGAGGAGACCGCATGCCGACGGACGGAAAACCGAAAAACGGCATCGTCAGACAATTGTTCAGCTATGGCGGCGTTTCGGCCATGCAGACCTTCGTGGAATTCGGCGTGTTCGCCGTGCTTCAGCTGGCCGGCCTGCCGTTCCGTCTGGCGAATGCCGTGGCCGTCTTCTGCTCCGGCTCATTCAACTACGTCATGAACCGCAACGTCACATTCAAATCCTCGTCGAACTACGCGCGTTCGATAGCCATGTTCGTGGCCATGTACTGCTGGAACCTGCTGTTCTCCAACCTGATGATGGCCTGGATCCCCGGACTGCTCGGCTGGCCCACCATGCGGTCAAGATCGTCACCATGGGCATGCAGGCGGTCTGGGGCTTCCTGCTGTGCCGCTACGTCATCTTCAAATGACGTTCGCGCCGGACGGTTTTCCCGCCGCGATCACGGGAAAACGGACATGCTATCTTACAATGGATGCGCATCGGGAAACTTGTGGCTAAGGGAAGGACGGGACGCCGTTGGCGGATGTAAGACGGGAAATGGAACGGCTCCGGCCCGTGTATGAGACCGGGGTGCTGCGATTGCTGCTGCGCGGCAATTCCATGCTGTACGTCGCGCTGCTGCGCTCCACGTTCGACCCGCTCACCGGCGAGCTGCCACGCGAGATCGTCGAGGAACGGTTCTCCCGCAGTCTGACCCGACTTGCGGAAACGGGCGATTACACGCCCAAGGAAGGGCAGACGTCCGCGGAAGCCGCGCACACGATCCTGCAGCAGCTGACGAAGGAAGGCGAGGGCGACTACGCTTGGCTCGCCAATTCGCTCGACGTCGCATCGCACCGCTACCTGTACCGTCTCACGCGCGCGCCCACCGTGCGATCGAGGCGCTCGACCGGCTCGAGGACACCACGAAAGCGCTGTCCGGCGCGCAGGCCAACAGCATCATCATGGAGATCGAGCATGCGCGCATGCAGCTGACCGCCGACCCCCGCGAACGCATCCGCCTGCTCGAACGCGACATCGAGGAGCGGCAAAAGCAGATCGACGAATTGAAGCACAGCGACACGTTGGACAAGCTCACCTCGCAGCAGGTCGGCGACATCATCGGCGTCATCCACAACACGCTGCGCGGCGTGCCGATCGACCTGCGCGAACTGGCGCTCGAGGAACGCGACAACGGCGACAATCTGCGCCGAAGCATGCAGTCGGCTCCATCAGCGTGGAGCAGGCGCTCGGCACCTACCATGACGAATACCACAGGTCGTTCCACGAATCCGACAGCGGCCGGCGTTTCGAGGACGCGTTCCAGGTGATCGTCACTGACGAGGGACGCCGCGAAATCGACGAGGCGGTGCGAGACATCGCCAGAACCCGTATCTCGAGGGCGAGCCCGGCATCCTGCTCGCCCAGGTACGCGCCGAACTCAAACGCATCTACGAGGGCATCGAGGACGTGCGCCGGCAGATCCGCATATCCGACGAGGCGGTGAGCCGTCTGGTGCGCCAGCAGACCGACACGCATTACCGCACCATGCTCGACAAGCTCCACAGACTGTTCGTGCGGGCCAGCGACGACGCGAAGACGCACCCCGGCTCGGACGAACGCCCATACCGTACGGACACCGGCACGGCGCAATTCCAGGCATTGCCGTCCAGGCCCGCGAAATCGATGGCGCGCGCGGCCACGGCCGGATTGGACGACGCGCCTTCGACGAACGTCGACGCGCCGGACTGAAGGCCATGGTCGAGATGTGCGGCCCGCGGCTGACGCACATGATCGGACTCATCAGGCGCGATCCGGTCAAAACGGCGGACGGCAGGTTCGTGGATTTCGCGGCGAGCTTCAACCGGCTGCCCCGGGAGGAACGGCGCGAAAGCGAGCTGATCGGCTTCCTAAGCGCCCTACGCACGCAGGACGGACCGGCAACCGTGGCATGGCATTGCGTATCCATCGACGGAGGCGAGCGCGTGTGGCGCACCAGGCCGATCCTCACCACCGAGGCGGCGCTTGACGAGATCATCGAGGAGGGATGAGCATGACGGACAACACCGACGGATTCGACACTGGCATCGGCATCGAAGAGGAGACAGGCCCGGAATCCGGCATGCCGTCCGAAGGGCCGGATATGACGAGGGACAGGCCGGCATTGTTCGACGGGGATACGGGAGACATGCCTCTTGAGGCGCGTATGGCCGCGATCGCGCTGAAACGCGAACGCTACATCGGCGGCAGCCTGTACGACAGGGCGTGCCAGTACCGTGAGGCCGTGGAACGGTCGTTGAACAACGACATGCTCAGACTGGTCGACAACACGAAATACCGGATCATGTACGCGTCGCCGGTCACGGACGCGGAGACGAACATCCGCTCGTTGAAGACGCGTGTGAGCCTCACCCGCGAGGAGGCCGCCACGCTCGCGGCCCTGCGCATCAAGGTGCTGGAGTACGAGAACCAGAAGACGAAGCCGGGCGACTGGCTCATCAGCTTCGACGACATCCGCGCGCTGCTCGCCACGGGAGCGGGCTTCCTCACGGCCAGCAACGACGAGGAGGGCACGGCGAAGAAGATCACGTCCGTCATCTCGCGCATGCGCACCTACGGGTATCTCGCGGAAACGGGGGACGAGAACATGTACGTGCTCACGCCATTGGTGCCGATGGTGCTCGACCAGAAGCTCGCCGACCGGTGGCTCGGCTCCGATGATACGGACGGCGATGGTATGAAAGACGCGGATGGCGATGGTTATGACGATTCGTCCATCGGCGCGGATGGTGGCGATACTTCCGATTCGACCGGGACGGTTTCGTCCGGCGTCGAGCAGGACGCGTTCGATTTCGATTCGGCCGATGACGCTTTTGATGGAGGGGAACACTGATGGAAGACGGCATGAAAATCGTTTCCGACCGTTGGATGCTGCAAAGCCGGCAGATCGTCAACTGGGCTCCTACGGCGGCTACCACGTGTTCCGCCCGTCCATGGACGATGCGATGCCGGTGACCCTGCTCGCCGCGCGAGCGAATCGGGCAAATCCACGCTCGTCGACGCGCAGATCTCGCTGCTCTACCCATCCGGCACCCCCTACAATAAGGCGTCGAATTCGGGACGTTCGGAACGCAACGACTACACGTACCTGCGCGGCATGATCGGCATCAGCGACGGCGAAAACGGTGAGACCCCGATCTTCCTGCGCGGCAGGGACGCGGACGGCACCCCGCAGAACATCTGGGGCGCGATCGTCGACACATACGCGAACCGCAGCGACGGAGGACTGTTGTCCTGCGCAAAATTCCTCTACCTGACCGCAGGCGACGGGCCGGACGGACTGCGCCGCCAATACGTCACCTGGAACCAGACCATCGACCGCGCCTCATGGACCGGCACCGCGACACGTCATTCACGCGAGGACTGATGGAACAGACCTACAGGATGCACGACGCACGTCAACGCGCAGGCGTTCCACGCCTCCATCTGGCAGGACATGGGCCTAAGCGCCGAAGCATGCAGCTCCTGCACAAGATCCAATCCGCCGACGCGCCCTCCAAACTCGACGACATCTTCAAACAGGGCGTGCTCGACGTGCCCGAATCCATCCGGCTCGCCCGCGAAACCGTCGACGACTACAACCGGTTCAGTGAGAACTTCCACAGCATGGAAGACAAAATGGAACGCGTCGCCATCCTGCAGGACATACAAGCCCGCTACGGCGAATACGCCAAACAAGCCAGCGAACGCCGCGAATACACGCCCATCGACCCCGACCGCGAGCAAGGCGAGACGACGCTCGCCGCATGGACATGGTCGCGCATGGCCAGCGAAGTACGCGCCGGACTGCCATCGGCGCAACGCAAAGCCAAGGAATCCCAGGACGCCATCGACCGGTCTCAGCAGCGCATCGACGAACTCGACACGCAAATCGAAGCCGTCAAAGAACGCATGAACGGCATCGACGGCGGCAGCCTGCAGCAACTCGGCAAGGACTTCGAACGCGCACGCCAGGACGCCGACGAGGCGCGCAGACAACGGCACGCCATCGCCGAACGGTTCGAACGCGTCGAAGGCAGACTCCCCGCCGACGAGCAGACATGGAACGCCAAACGCGCCGCGCTCGCCTTGTCGCTCGACACGTACGACAAGCGTTTGGAAGACGCGCGATCCGAATACCAGCGGATAGTGGTGGAACGTCACGCCCGGCAGGGCGAACGCGACCTGTTGAGGCAGGATTACCGGCGCAAGATCGAACACAGGACGCGCATCAGCGACGACATGGACCATGCGCGCACGCTCATCGCACGGGCGACGGGCTTGGACGAGACGGAACTGCCGTACGTGGCCGAACTGATGGACGTGGACGAGGGGGACGAGCAATGGCGTCTGGCGATGGACGTCACGTACGCGCCCATCGCGCAGACCATTCTCGTGGACAAGCGGCATGAGCAGGGGTTCGCCGCGAAGGTCAGCGCGATCGATCCGACGCGTATGACGCGGCGTGCCTGGCGTTTCGTCGATACCGACGCGCAATACGATTCGGCCTGCAACGAGGGGTGGATGTCGTCGAAGCTGCGGTACAAGGAGGATTCGCCATTCGTCGGATGGTTGAAGGAGCAGACCGCGTCGCAACGGTTCGACGCGCGTTGCGTGGAGGCGATCGACGACATGGACCGGGCCGAACGGCAGGTGCAGGTCGACGGGCAGATCAAATCCGGCGACCGTGGCTTCCATGGCGTCAAAGGCCTGCGTCAGGTCATCGGCTTCGTGAACGAACGGTATCTGGCCGAATTGGAACGCCAGCTTGACGGGGCGGAACGGGCGTTGGAGGACGCCGACCGCCGCGGCAGGCAGATGGCCAACGCCATGACTCTGCTGCAGGACGAGCATGAGCTCGCATTGACCGTCGCGGATCTGCCATGGGGCAAGATCGACGTGGACGGGCTCGAGACGAAGGCGGAACGGATCCGTCTGCAGATCGAACGGATCGAAAGCGATCCGGAACTGGCACAATTGCAGGACGAGTTGAAACAGCTGCTACGGCAGAAGGACGACGAGGCCAAGAACAGGTACCGTGCCGAAGCGGAATTGGAAAACGCGCAGCATGCCGTCCAGGCCGAACAGGCATGGCTCGACATGCATGGCGACTCCGATTTCGACGATGCCGCATTGCCCGACATGGTGTCGAATCTGCTGGCCGACACGTATGAGACCTGTTTCGACACGTCGCGTCCGCAGGAACGGCCGCAACGCATCGCCGGCGGTTTCGACCGCGAGGGGACGGCGCCGTTCGAGCATGCGCGTGCTGCGCAGAATCGGCAACACCGTGCGTGCGAGACTCCAGCAGATCGACGAGCGTGCCGTCCAATTGCGCGCCGACACGGAACGCGCCATGGGCGACTATCTGAAGCACCATTCCACGGAGGGCGACACCGTCATGGCGAGCGTGGAGGACTATCCGTATTTCCTTGACGAGCTCAAGAACCTCAACATGCTCGTCACCCGCGCCGCGACCGACGAGGAGTATGCGAACAGCGTCGAAAAGCTGTATATGAGCTTCCAACAGCTCAACCGCGCGTTCAACACCGACGAGGAGAACGTCAGGGAGCAGCTCGACCGCATCAACGGCATGCTCAAAGGCCAACAGTTCGGCCCCCGCGGCGGCAGGCTCTCGCTCCACGTGGACTTCCACCCGATCGACCGGCAGTTCAAATCCTCGTTGGGCCGCATCATGTCGAAGCTCGACGATTGGACACGCAACGCGCGCAGCAATCCCATGGAGACGCGCAAGGCGTTCGCAGGCTGCGAAACGTTCATCGGCAGGCTCCAGGCGGAACTCGGCCAGATCCGCGACACGAACGGCATCAAGGAATACGGTGCGCGCAACCTCGATCCACGCGTGCGCAGCTCGTTCTACGCGATCGTGCACCATAACGATCTGCCCGACGAACGCATCAGCTCCACCGGCGGCAAGTCCGGCGGCGCGTTGCAGGAACTCACCTCGTTCGTCTACGGCGCGGCCCTGATCTACCTGCTCGGCGGCGACCTGACCGGCAAGCCCACCTACACCACGCTGTTCCTGGACGAAGCCCTCATCAAAGCCGACGGACGCTACACGAAACGCGCCCTGACCGTGCTGCCGCGCCTCGGCTTCCAGATCATCGTATCCGCGCCGGAAAGCAAAACCGCCGAGATCCTCAGCATCGCAGACAAAGCGTACGTGGCATACAAGGATCCCGCAACCGGCAACTCGTACCTGCAGGAGCTCGACCGCGAGCCGGCAACGCAAGCCGAAACACAAGACGCCACCGTCGAGCAGACGCAACCCGCGACGGAGGCATAATATGGCAGCGGCCAGAGACACCACAGGCGAAACGGACATCCGCCGGAAACTCGACGAATACGTCGACGCCCACCTCACCAGGCACATGTACGACACCGACGAATCCTGGCCGCTGCGCAAAACCATCCGACTGCCCAAACAAGCCGAACTGGAGCAGCACTACAACCAAATCCGCGCCCAAAACGAAACCATCCGCGACTGGGCGCGGCAACACCACTGCGAAACCAGCGAGAAAACCAAAATCGTCTCCAGCGGACTCATCCAACAAAAAAGCCCGCTCATCGACTCCGTGACCATACCCGACCTCGACACCGCCCTCCGCATCGCCACCAAACAAACCCGCGAACGCTACCTACGCGAACACGACCGCATGAGCGCGCTCGCCAAAGAATTCGGCCTCGAACCGGCGAACGCATGAACGTCGCCAAAACCCTCAAAGACCACGACGACACCGACTTCCACCTCGTCATCCAAGCCGCCCACTACTTCGCAAACCACGACTGCCACACCATGACCCCACGCATGGCGCCCATCCCAGGATTCAGCGCCAAATGGCTCGGCACACCCAACTCCCAACGCCGCAAAGCGACTATGCCAGCTCACCGGACAAGACAACCTCACCTTCCAGGAACGCCCGAACGAACTCCGACTACGCCTCATGGACGCCGAACACCACGACCAACCCGACCTCATCGTCACCCAACCATGGGTCCGCAACCAGCCAACCGACATCGAACACGCCATCATCATCGAAAACAAAGACACCTACCAGGCCATGCCCACCGTCGAACACGCCATCTGCATCCTCGGCAACGGATACGCCGCAACATCACACATCACAACACTCCTGCCATGGCTCACCACCATCCCCAACATCATCTACTGGGGCGACATGGACGCAACGGACTCGACATCCTCTCCAAACTACGCGCCACCGGCATCCCATGCACATCCATACTGATGGACACCACCGCATACCGGACATACGAACAATACGGCACCCAACTCGACGCCAAAAACAAACCCCTCACCACACAAACCCCACAACCCACACCCGGACTCACCACCGAAGAACGCAAACTCTACGAAACACTCTGCACAGGAACAGACATCCAATACCTACGCATCGAACAGGAACGCATCCCCATACGCGACGCCACAACCATCCTGCACGACCAACACCACTGGCCAATCGACATACCCGGCAACGACATACCAAACAACACCAAATAGAACACCTGTTCGAAACCACAACAAAAATACGCTATCCTATACAACAGAACAGGCAACACCAAGCGGAAGAACACCATGACAACCAAACGCAACAACACGACACACAACGAAGTCGTGGTCGAACGCGTACTCACCAGCGACGCATTCCTCACACGCGAAATCAAAAAAGCCCCCATGAAAACAACAGGCGACTCACTCATAGCAGACCTCACCCACCTACCCAACGACCTCAAAATCACCATCCAAGGCGCTCGCGAGCACAATCTCAAGAACGTGGACTTGGAGTTTCCTCGCAACCGCATGGTGGTGTTCACCGGCCTGTCGGGTTCGGGCAAATCCTCGTTGGCGTTCGATACGCTGTTCGCCGAGGGCCAGCGCAGGTATGTCGAATCGCTGTCGGCGTACGCGCGCCAGTTTCTGGGGCAGATGGACAAGCCGGACGTCGACTTCATCGAGGGGCTGAGCCCCGCGGTTTCGATCGACCAGAAGACCACGAACCGCAATCCGCGTTCGACGGTCGGCACAATCACCGAGATCTATGATTATCTGCGACTGCTGTTCGCCCGCACCGGCATTCCGCATTGTCCGGAATGCGGCGCCCTGGTAAGCGCGCAAACACCGCAGCAGATGGTGGACACGTTGCTGAAGTATCCGGAACGCACGCGTTTCCAGATTCTCGCGCCGGTCGTGCGCGGCCGCAAGGGCGAATTCGAGGATCTGCTCGAACTGCTGCGTGGCGATGGTTACGCACGTGCGCTGATCGACGGTGAGATGCGGCAATTGTCCGATGACATCAAGCTCGCCAAGCAGAAGAAGCACACCATCGAAGTGGTGGTGGATCGTCTGGTGGTCAAGGACGGTATCCGCCAGCGTCTGACCGATTCCATCGAAACGGCGTTGAAGCTTTCCAAAGGCGTGGTCGTCGCCGATTTCGTCGATTTGGACGAGAAGGATCCGGACCGTCGCAAGCCGTTCTCCGAGAAACGCGCCTGCCCGAACGGCCATCAGCTGGAACTCGACGAGATCGAACCGCGCACCTTCTCCTTCAACGCGCCGTATGGCGCCTGCCCTGAATGCACGGGTATCGGATACAAGCTGGAAATCGACCCCGAACTGGTCATTCCCGATCCGGACAAGACGCTGAACGAGAACGCCATCGAACCGTGGGGCATGACCAAAGGCACCGGCGAATACTACCGCCATGTGCTTGAGGGACTCGGCGATGAGATGGGCTTCGACCTGGACACGCCTTGGAAGGATCTGCCCAAGGACGCGCGCGACGCCATCATGTATGGCCGTGATTTCAAGGTGCAGGTCTCGTACCGCAACCGTTGGGGTCGCATGCGCGAGTATTCCACCGGTTTCGAAGGCGTGGTGCGCACGTTGATGCGCCGGCATGACGAGACCGATTCCGACCAGATGAAGCAGTATTACGAGTCGTACATGCGCGAGGTGCCATGCCAGGCGTGCCATGGGCGGCGTCTGCGTCCGGAAGTGCTTGCCGTCACCGTGGGCGACGAGTCCATCGCGGACGTGTGCGACATGTCCGCCGAACGGAGCCTCGCATGGATCAACGGCCTAGAACTCGAAGGCTCGGCCGCGCAGATAGCCGGCGAAGTCGTCAAGGAGATCCGCGCACGACTCGGCTTCCTCAACGATGTCGGCCTGAACTATCTGACGTTGTCGCGTGCGGCGAAGACCCTGTCGGGCGGCGAGGCGCAGCGCATCCGACTGGCCACCCAGATCGGCTCCGGCCTGGTGGGCGTCATGTATGTGCTGGACGAACCATCCATCGGCCTGCATCAGCGTGACAACGAACGGCTGATCGGCACATTGCATCATTTGCGCGACCTCGGCAACACGCTGATCGTCGTCGAACATGACGAGGACACCATCAGAAACGCGGACTGGGTCATCGACATCGGTCCGGGCGCCGGCGAACATGGCGGCGAGGTCGTGTATTCCGGCCCCGCCAGAAAAATCACCGAAGCGCCACGCTCCATCACCGGCGACTACATCGCCGGCCGACGGAAGATCGAAGTGCCCGCCGCACGCCGCAAGACGCATAAGACCAAGCAGCTGCGCGTGGTCGGAGCCGCGAGAACAACCTCAAGAACCTGAACGTCAATTTCCCGCTGGGCGTGTTCACCTGCGTGACGGGCGTGTCCGGTTCCGGCAAATCCACGCTGGTCAACCAGATCCTTTATCCGGTGCTTGCGGACAAGCTGAACGCGCGCGCATCGTGCCCGGCAAGCACACGCGCGTGGAAGGCGTGGACCAGTGCGACAAGGTGATCCACGTCGACCAGAATCCGATCGGCCGCACTCCGCGTTCCAATCCCGCCACCTATACGGGAGTATGGGACAAAATCCGCACGCTGTTCGCCAAGACGCCCGAAGCGCAGGTGCGCGGCTATGGTCCCGGACGGTTCTCGTTCAACGTCAAGGGAGGCCGCTGCGAGGCATGCCACGGCGACGGCACATTGAAAATCGAAATGAACTTCCTGCCGGACGTGTACGTGGACTGCGAGGAATGCCACGGCCAGCGCTACAATCGCGAGACTCTCGAAGTGAAGTACAACGGCAAATCGGTCGCCGACGTGCTGAACATGCCCATCGAGGAGGCCGCGCAGTTCTTCAAGGCGTACCCGTCCATCTCGCGTTACCTGGACACCCTGGTGCAGGTCGGTCTCGGCTATATCCGGCTCGGCCAGCCGGCGCCGACGCTGTCCGGCGGCGAATCGCAGCGCGTGAAACTCGCGACGGAACTCCAACGGCGTTCCACCGGCAAAACCGTGTACATCCTCGACGAGCCGACCACCGGCCTGCATTTCGAGGACGTGCGCAAACTGCTGCTCGTATTGCAGGGATTGGTGGACAAGGGCAACGCCGTCATCGTCATCGAGCACAATCTCGACGTGGTCAAATCCGCGGATTGGATCATCGATCTGGGGCCGGAAGGCGGTGACGGCGGCGGCACCATCGTCACCGAAGGCACGCCGGAGCAGGTCGCGCAATGCGAACAGTCGTGGACGGGCAAGTTCCTTAGGGATATGCTGTGACTGATTTCGAACGACACAGTCCGGACGTGTGGCGCAAAACGGCGGATGCGTTACGGGAAACCGCAGTATCGGACGCCGGCACCCAATCCGACGGCAGGGGAGTGAACAAGAACGGCGCGCCCCTGTTGGGGGATACTCGCGACCTGTTCCGTCCGAAAACCTCCGACATTCCCGCGCAGCCGGGCGTATACAAGTGGCGTGACGGCGAGGGGCGCGTCATCTACGTTGCAAGGCCAAGAACCTGCGCAACCGGCTGACGAACTACTTCCAGCCGCTCTACCAGCTGCATCCACGCACCCAGACCATGGTGTTGACGGCTCGCAGCCTCGAATGGACGGTAGTGGGTACGGAACTGGAGTCGCTCACACTCGAATACACGTGGATCAAGGAGTTCGACCCACGATTCAACGTGGTGTTCCGCGATGACAAGACCTACCCGTATCTGGCCATCTCATCAGGCGAACGCATCCCACGCGTATGGGTGACTCGCAGCCGCAAACGTCGCGATACCAGATATTTCGGCCCGTACGCCAAGGTATGGGATCTTCGGCACAGCCTCGACGCGTTGCTGAAGACGTTTCCCGTGCGCACATGCTCGAAGAACGTGTTCCACAAGGCGCAGTTGACGGGCCGTCCATGCCTGTTGGCATCGATCGGCAAATGCTCTGCTCCATGCGTGAACCGTATCGGCGCTGACGAGCATCGCAGGATGTGCGAGCAGCTTGTCGGCGTGATGACCGGCCGAATCGGCAAATCGTATATCGCCCAACTGACCCGCGACATGAAGCAGGCGAGCGCCGAACTGGAATTCGAGAAGGCGGCCCGGCTGCGCGATCAGATCAAAATGCTCGGGACCGTGGTCCAGCAGAACGCCGTCGTGTTCGATTCGGATGTCGACGCCGACGTGTTCGGCATCGCGTCCGACGAGCTTGAAGCCAGCGTGCACGCGTTCTTCGTGCGGTCCGGATCAATTCGCGGCGAACGTAACTGGAGTGTGGAGCGAGTCGAAGATGTGAGCGACGCGGAGTTGATCGCCGATCTGATCACTCAGGTATATTCGGAAACCACGGGGGAGAGCGCGGCCGTCTCCGATTCGACCGTCGTGACCGAGCAGCGCAATGCGATCGGTTCGACACAGATCGTGACCGCAACGGATGCTATCGCCCGTGCGCAGGCCACGAAGGAACGCAACGAACGTCAGGAGCAGACGGGACGTGCCGACCTGCTGGCTCCAATCGCGCCTGTTCCCCGTGAGGTGATCGTTCCAATCGAACCGTCGCGCAGCGCAGGGCTTGAGCAATGGCTAAGCGGATTGCGTGGAGCGGCCGTCACCATCCGTGTAGCCAGCAGAGGCGACAAGAAACAGCTTATGGACCGTGCCAACGACAATGCCAAGCAGGCGTTGGCACGCAGCAAGATGAGCCGTATCAGCGATATGGGCGCACGTTCCGATGCGATGAACGATGTGGCGAAGGCTCTTGGGCTTGAACAGGCGCCGTTGCGCATTGAATGCTACGACATTTCCAACACAGTCGGCGGCGCATTCCAGGTAGCGTCCATGGTGGTGTTCGAAGACGCGATCGCGAAAAAGTCGGAGTACCGCCGTTTCGCCATCCGAGGTGCGGACGGGCAGGGCGCGTTGGATGATTTGAGCGCATTGTATGAGACGTTGACCCGTCGTTTCCGCCATGGCAACATCGCCGGCGATTCCGGGGAAAGCATGGACAACGAGCGTCGGATGGCCACGCAAAATGATAGGTCGGATGGCACGAATGGTCCTGAAACGGATGCCGTGCAGCAGAACACCAACCGTCGCCATTTCGCCTATAAGCCGAATCTGGTCGTGGTCGATGGCGGCAAACCGCAGGTGATGGCGGCGGCCAAGGCGCTTGCCGACTGCGGCGTGGACGATGTGGCCGTCTGCGGATTGGCGAAGCGTCTTGAGGAGGTTTGGGTGCCGGATGACGACTATCCGATCATCCTCAAGCGACAATCCGAAGGCATGTATCTGCTGCAGCGGGTGCGTGACGAATCGCATCGTTTCGCCATCACCTACCATCGTCAGACCAGACGCAAAGGAGCTTTGCGTTCCGCTTTGGACGACATTCCCGGCATCGGCGAAGCTATCAGAAACGGCTTCTCAACCATTTCGGCTCCGTACGCGCCATGCGTGAGGCGAGCGTGGAGGATTTCGAACAGGTCAAAGGCATCGGCCATGCCAAGGCCGAGAACATTTACCAGGCATTGCATTCGTCCGTTGACATTGCTTCGAAGGCGGAGGATGCCCTCCGAACAGTGAAATCGGATGGAAACAGTCCGAAAGATGAAAAGAAATAGAATCTGTAACGAGCAATCGCTTCTGCGTTGCTAGCATGATGAATGGTGAGAGTAAGGGAGGGAACATGACCGAGGTGGACCATCGGTGCGCGGTCCTTGGCAAACCCATCGCGCATTCGCTTTCCCCTGTATTGCATAATGCGGCCTATCGAGCTCTAGGACTTGACAGCTGGTCGTATGGCAGGCACGAGGTCGGCGAGACGGAGCTTGAGGATTTTTTGGAGTCGCTTGATTCCAGCTGGGCGGGACTGAGCCTGACCATGCCGTTGAAGAAGACCATCCAGCCATATGGCGTGCCATGCAACGCGTGGGCGAAAGAGCTGAAGGTGGCCAACACCGCCGTCTTCGACTGGTCTGGCGCGAACGATAAGAACGCCGCCATCCCTGCGATCAGGCTCTACAACACGGATGTGAAGGGAATTGAGCTCGCCTTCGAGCACTCGTATCGGGCACGTGGCATGCGGATGGATTCTGGACAAGACGGCGAGGCGGTGATCATCGGCAATGGCAACACCGCCACCTCGGCTTTGGCGGCCTGCACCGAGATGCCCCACATTGGACATGTCACCGTCGTGGCACGCCATCCCGATAAGAACGAGGCGCTTGAACCATTGGCGGAAAGCCATATGGGCGTCGGCTCCATAAGCATCGTCGCCATGGACCATGCGGCGAATCTGCTGTCCCATGCGGACGTCGTCATCAACACCATCCCCGGCCTTGCCGCCGATCCGATCGCCGAGGCGTTTGCCTCAGCCGGCATAGTCACGAACGGCACGCTACTCGACGTGGTCTATGATCCCCGCCCGACCAAGCTCATGCAGGCCTGGAGGTCATGCGGCGGCACCGCCATCGGCGGCGAGGAGATGCTGCTGTACCAAGCCATGATTCAAGTCTGGCTGATGACCGGCATATGGGACAACGATCCGCCGACCGAGCCCACCAGCCATCAGAAAGTCGAAGCATTGGAGCATGCCATGCGCTCCGCGCTTAAGGAGGCCCTGTGATGAACGAAAAGAACAACGCCGTCAACCAGGCAGGCAGACATACGAGCGCGCCTTCTCCGGCCGCAGGCTTCGAAGTGCTGCTCATCACCGGCATGAGCGGCGCGGGCCGGTCCCACGCGGCCAACAGCATCGAGGACATGGCTGGTATGTGGTCGACAACATGCCGCCGAAACTGCTTGTCCCGCTGGTGGACATGATGACCAGCTCCGGTTCGAACATCCACAAACTCGCCGCGGTCATCGACGTGAGGTCACGTGACTATTTCGACGACCTGTCCGCCGTGCTGAGCCATCTGGACGATCTTGGGTGAAGACCCGCATCCTGTTCCTCGACGCCAGCAACGAGGTGCTCATCAAGCGCTACGAATCCGTGCGCAGGCCCCATCCGCTGCAGCAGGGCAATCGTCTGATCGACGGCATCCTTGAGGAACGCGACCTGCTGAAGAACCTCAAAGAGCACGCCGACATCGTCATCGACACCTCGGCATTGAGCATCCATCAGCTGTCCACGAAACTGTACGAGGGTCTGCTTGGTTCCGGACCGACCACGGTTTCCGTGCATATCTTCAGTTTCGGATTCAAATACGGCATTCCGATAGACGCCGATTTCGTGGCGGACGTCCGGTTCCTTCCCAACCCGTTCTGGGTGCCGGAGCTTCGTTCGCTGACGGGCAAGGACAAACCGGTCAGCGACTACGTGCTCTCCAGCGAGGGCGCGGAGGAGTTCCTTGACGCCTACGAGAAAGCCATCGCCATCGCCATCGAAGGTTATGCGCAGGAAGACAAGCACTATGTGACCATCGCGTTCGGATGCACCGGCGGCCAGCACCGTTCCGTGGCCATGAGCGAGGCCTTGGCCAAGCGCCTGCGTGCACGTGGTCTCACGGTCTCCGTATCGGCCCGCGAGCTGGACAAGCGTTCGGCCGATTGATGACCGCATTGTGAGAAGACAGTATCCAAATACAAAGAAAAGCTGCCGGCTTTGTCCAAGTTATTCGGTATCACAGTAAGCCGGTAGCAGTGCGGGTCGAGTCCGCGACTCGCCTGAAATTATAGGGAAGAACAGGAAAGTAGGAGGTTGGCTCTTGGCTCTTCTGGATGACGTCAAAAGCGAGCTGGCCGCAATCGACAACGAGTTGCCCATCGCCAAAAAGGCACAGGCGACTGCGATGATTCGATTCGGCAATGGTTTGCACTCGGTGGATCACCACATTCTCGTGCAGGCGCAGCTTGATTCCCAAGACGCGGCCATATGGCTGCAGGACACCATCAGAAATCTGTACGGCCACGAAGCCACGCTTACCCCCGTTTCCAGGCAGACGCCGACCGGCGTGGTGCAGCGCTTCATAGTCCGCGTCCCCAAGGGCAGCGCGGCTCTGGTGCTGCAGACCGGCCTGTACAGCCGTTACACCAAAAACATGGTGCTGGGTCTGCCGGGCGACATCATCAACGGCAAGATCGCCAGATCAAGGCCGCCTGGCGTGGCGCGTTCCTCGCAGGCGGACACCTGTCCGACCCGGGCAAGGCCAGCTATCTCGAAATCGTATGTCCGAATCATGAGGCCGCGCTGGCGCTGGTCTCCACCGCGCGTCGTCTCGGCATCACCGCCAAGCCGCGTAAGCTGCGCAGCTCCGAACGTGTGACGTTGCGCGACCCCGATGCCATCGAACGCATGCTCATCCTCATGGGCGCCCTCATTCCGCCCGCGAATGGACCGGAAAGCGTTCCGACGGAGAGGCCCGAGGCAAGGCGAACCGTCTGGCGAACTTCGATGACGCCAACATGCGCCGTAGCGCCAAGGCCGCCGCGGAAGCCTGCGATAAGGTCCGCCAGGCCTTTGAAATCCTCGGCGACGACGTTCCGGACAATCTTAAATCCGCCGGCCAGCTCCGACTCGACCATGCCGACGCGTCCCTTGAGCAGCTGGGCCGTCTCGCCGACCCGCCAATCACCAAGGACGCGATCGCCGGACGTATCCGTCGACTGCTGCAATTGGCTGAGAAAACGGAGAAGGCACGCCGTCAAGCGGCCTGATTTTCGTTTCCGGAAACAAAAACACCATGCGACTTTTCCGTCGTATGGTGTTTTTTGTTCGTTTGGGCTTGTATTATGCGTAAGTGGCAATATGGCCATTCCACGCTTACAAGCGGCTAGGAAAGGATATACATGAAGACACTCAAGGATCTTGGAGATCTCAAGGGCAAGCGCGTTCTGGTTCGCGCCGATTTCAACGTTCCGCTGGACGGCACCACGATCACCGATGATGGTCGTATCAAGGCCGCCCTGCCGACCATCAAGGCTCTGCGCGAACAGGGTGCGAAGGTCATTCTGATGGCTCATCTCGGCCGTCCGAAGGGCAAGGTCGTTCCGGAACTGTCCCTGGCTCCGGTCGCCGCCCGTCTCGGCGAGCTGCTCGGCATCACCGTTCCGCTGGCTGCCGACACCTATGGTGAGGACGCCCAGGCCAAGGTCGCCGCTATGAACGATGGCGACGTCGTGCTGCTGCAGAACGTGCGTTTCAACCCGGAGGAGACCAGCAAGGATCCGGAGAGCGTGCCGCATACGCCAAGAAGATCGCCGCTCTCGGTGAGGTCTTCGTCTCCGACGGCTTCGGTGTCGTGCACCGCGCCAGGGCTCCAACTATGATGTCGCCGCCGATCTGCCGGCCGCCGCTGGCCTGCTGGTCGAGAAGGAAGTCAGGGCACTGTCCCGCGCCACCGTGAACCCGGAGCGTCCGCTGACCGTCGTGCTCGGCGGCTCCAAGGTCTCCGACAAACTCGGCGTGATCGACAACCTGCTGGACAAGGCCAACCGTCTGGTCATCGGCGGTGGCATGGCGTACACCTTCCTCAAGGCCAAGGCTACGAGGTCGGTACCTCCCTGCTGGAAGAGGACCAGATCGAAACCGTCAAGGGCTACATGGAGCGCGCCGAGAAGAACGGCGTCGAACTCGTGCTGCCGACCGATGTCGTCATCAACCCGGTCTTCCCGAAATCCGATGAGGACATCGCTCCGGAAGTCGTGGCCGCCGATGCCATTCCGGCCGACAAGATGGGTCTGGACATCGGTCCGGAATCCCAGAAGCTCTTCCACGATAAGATCGTCGATTCCAAGACCGTCGTGTGGAACGGCCCGATGGGCGTGTTCGAGGTCCCGACCTTCGCTGAAGGCACCAAGGCCGTGGCCCAGGCTCTCGTCGATGCCACTGCTGCCGGCGCATTCACCATCGTCGGTGGTGGCGATTCCGCTTCCGCAGTGCGCAACCTCGGCTTCCCGGAGGATGGCTTCTCGCACATCTCCACCGGTGGCGGCGCCTCCCTCGAGTTCCTCGAGGGCAAGGAACTGCCGGGCCTGAAGGTGCTCGACTGATCTCAGAATCATGAAGGGGTGCTTCCTCATCAGTGGGTGGGGGAGCACCTTTTGCGTATTTCGCATACAATGTCACAAGAACGACCTTTCGCTTTGACGAGCACGGACGGGAGACGACGAATATTATGGGGCCGAAACGGATTCCTTTGGTGGCCGGAAACTGGAAGATGAATTTCGATCATCTTGAAGCGACGTATTTCGTACAGCAGCTTGCATGGAATCTTCGGGCCGTCCATTTCGACTACAAACGTTGCGAAATCGCATTGATGCCGTCATTCACCTCACTCCGCAGCGTGCAGGTCGCCGTCGAATCGGACAATCTGAAAATCCGCTACGGAGCCCAAGCCGTCTCAGTCACCTCGCAGGGAGCGTTCACCGGCGACGTCTCCGCCGATATGATCGCCCATCTCGGCTGCTCGTACGTGATCGTCGGCCATTCGGAACGACGCAAATACCATCCCGAAGACGACGCGAACATCGTCGACCAGGTGAGGGCCGTGCTTGCTGCCGGCATGCAGCCGATACTTTGCGTCGGAGAAAGCTACGAGGAACGGCGCAAAGGCATAGAGCTCGATTTCGCGGTCGGCCAGGTGCACGACGTGACGCGGGACCTGTCCGATGAGGAGGCCGCGAAGCTGATTGTGGCGTACGAGCCGGTATGGGCGATCGGCACCGGCATGGTGGCTACGCCTCAGTCGGCACAGGACGCGGCCAGGGCGATCCGAAACGACCTGTCCGATACGTTCGGAACACGGGTCGCGAAACGGTGCGAATCCTGTACGGCGGTTCGGTGTCCTCGAAAAACGCGGTGGAACTGATCAACGAGCCGGATGTGGACGGCTTCCTGATCGGCGGCTCCGCGTTGAAGGTCGATGAACTCACACGCATCTGCAAGCTGACATTGGAAACAACCGCCTGAAAACTTTTAAAAAGCATGGTTGGACGCTCGATTTTTTCAACACCATGCGCTATTATCAGAAACAGTGTTTACGAACTGGAGGTTCACCCGTGTCCGCTATGGCTACTGTCAAGCTTGTGCTGCAGATTCTTCTTGTCATCCTCAGCCTCTTGCTCACCTTGCTTATCCTTATGCACAAGGGTAAAGGCGGCGGCTTGTCCGACATGTTCGGCGGCGGACTCACCCAGAACGCGGGTTCCTCCGGTGTCGCGGAAAAGAACCTGAACCGTTGGACCGTCATCATCGCCCTGCTGTGGGTGGCCATCATCATCACCCTCGGTCTGATGACGAAATTCAACCTCATCTGATTGACGTAATTTGGTTTGGCCCATGACCGGCTTCACGGTCATGGGCCAAACTTGTCTCCGGCTAGATTGCTCCCGCAAAGGATTCAAATGACTTCGACAAACAACACCTATGATGACGTGACCATGGTCGTCGCCGATCTGGACGGCACACTGCTGCACGACGGAAAGACTTTCGAGGACCGTTTCCTGACGCAACGATCCATTGACAGCATCAACCGCATGCACGACGCCGGCATCAAATTCGTGGTGGAGACCGCGCGACCGGTCAGCACCGGCTACTCGTTCGTGCAGAAGCTTCCGGTTGACGCCGTCGCCTATCTCAACGGGGCGCTGTTGGATTTCAACCCCGTCTCGTCCGATTACGATATGCTCACCTCACCGACACTGCCGAAGGACGGACATCTGCAGAAGATCGGATTCTCTTCGAAAAGGGCCTGCGAGGTCTGCAAGTACCTGCTGGAGGAACTGCCTGGCATGGAAGTGGGCATCGTCATGGATGATGTCAGGTACACGAATTTCGACGTCACGAAATACTGGAAGACGCAGACCTGGCGATACACGGATTTCGATGACGTTCCGGACGGCACCGCGGACAAGCTGATCCTGTTCCCGAACGAGGAGCAGTGGAAGCGTGTGGGACGGCTCATCCCCGACGATTTCGACGTGCATATCTCCGAAGGCTCGCTGTGGATGCTGATGAATCCGCAGGCCAATAAGGAGCATGCATTGAGCATCCTCGCCGATCGCATGTCGACGCCGTTGTCACGGACCGTCTCATTCGGCGACGATTTGGTGGACATCGCCATGCTTCGTGAATCCGGCAGGGGAGTGGCCGTGGCCAACGCGAACCCCGACGTGTTGAAAATCGCCGATGAGATCTGCCCTTCGAACAATGATGACGGCGTGGCCAATGGTTGAGAACAATCTGCTTTGACCGACCCCCCCCCACATGGAGTCTTTTCACGGAATTGAACTCATTCATGCAGCGGCATGAAACACATCCACCAAAATTGAACTCTTTGTCTTTCTTGGTGCCCTGTCGTGCTATTCTTTGAACTAGCTTTTGTTTAAATTGAACTGGAAGGATAGGCATGACGGAATCATTCTCGACCAGATTGAATGATGCCATGGCATTACGCGAGCTTAAACAGATTGATTTCGTTCATGCTGCGGAAAAGTTCAATATCAAGCTCGGCAAAAGCCATATGAGCCAATACGTCAGTGGCAAAACCGTTCCCCGTGCCGATATCGCGCATTTCCTTGCCGCGTATCTGCGGGTCAACGAGGATTGGCTGATGGGCAAGGATGTTCCCATGGAAGAGCATGCCGCGATTTTGCCGGATTTTGCCGGTGAACAGCCCGACCATGTTGACGATGCATCCGAGCAACCGACAGAAGGAAGAACCATGCGCACTTTTACGAAATCCCACAAGCTCGACAACGTGCTGTACGACGTCCGTGGACCGGTCGCCGACGAGGCCGCGCGCATGGAGGCCGCCGGCACGCACATCCTGAAACTCAATATCGGCAATCCGGCACCGTTCGGCTTCCGCACGCCGGATGAAGTGGTCTACGACATGTCGCAGCAGCTGCCCGACACGGAAGCTATTCGCCGTCGAAGGGCCTGTTCTCCGCGCGCAAAGCCATCATGCAGTATGCGCAGCTGAAGAACATCCCCAACGTGTCCATCGACGACATCTACACCGGCAACGGCGTCAGCGAACTTATCAACCTGTCCTTATCCGCGTTGCTGGACAACGGCGACGAGGTACTCGTGCCGTCGCCGGATTATCCGCTGTGGACAGCTTGCGTGAATCTGGCCGGCGGAACCGCGGTGCATTACGTCTGCGATGAGGATTCCGAATGGTATCCGGACATCGACGACATGCGTTCCAAGATTACCGACAAGACCAAGGCGATCGTCATCATCAATCCGAACAATCCGACCGGCGCGCTGTATCCGAAGGAAGTGCTTCAGCAGATTGTCGATCTTGCGCGAGAGCACCAGCTCATGATCTTCTCGGATGAGATCTACGACCGTCTGGTCATGGATGGGTTGGAGCACATCTCCATCGCGTCCCTTGCGCCTGACCTGTTCTGCGTGACGTTCTCCGGATTGTCGAAGTCCCATATGATCGCCGGCTGGCGTGTCGGCTGGATGGTGCTGAGCGGCAACAAGCGTCTCGCCAAGGATTACATCGAGGGTCTGAACATGCTGGCCAACATGCGTATGTGCTCGAACGTGCCTGCGCAGTCGGTGGTGCAGACCGCATTGGGCGGCCATCAAAGCGTCAAGGATTATCTGGTGCCCGGCGGCCGCATCTACGATCAGCGCGAGTTGGTGTACAACATGCTCAACGATATTCCAGGCATCACCGCGGTCAAACCGAAAGCGGCGTTCTACATCTTCCCGAAGATCGATGTGAAGAAGTTCAACATCCATTCCGATGAGCAGTTCGCGCTTGACCTGCTGCATGACAAGCATATCCTCATCAGCCACGGCGGTGCGTTCAACTGGCAGGAACCGGACCACTTCCGTGTGGTCTATCTGCCTCGCATCAGCATGTTGAAGGAGACCATCGGCGAAATCGGCGACTTCTTCAGCACGTATTGGCAGGCTTGATTTTCGGTTCGCTTTTCTTTCGATTATGGCCGCGATCTGATATCGCGGCCTTTTTGTCTTTCCGTATGTCTTCTGCGCGTATTATTTCGGCATACGAAAAAGAGGTCTCCATCAAAAGATGGAGACCTCTCGGCTTTTATCCGTTTAACGGTGCTGTATCAGCGAATGATTCAGCCGTTGACGCGGTCGATGCCAGCCTGGACGTCGGCGAGGACGGTGTCCCAGGACTTGATGAAGGCTGCGACGCCGTCAGCTTCCAGCTTGTCGGTGACATCCTTGATGTTGATGCCAGATCGGCGAGCTTGTTCATGATGGCGTGGGACTCTTCGTAGGTGCCTTGATGGACGGAGCGCCATTGCCGTGATCGGCGAGAGCGTTCAGGGTCTTCTCCGGCATGGTGTTGACGACGAACGGAGCAACGAGCTCGTCGACGTACTTGCAGTCGGAGTAGGCGGCGTTCTTGGTGCCGGTGGAGGCCCACAGCGGACGCTGCTTCTTGGCGCCCTTGGCTTCAAGAGCAGCCCAACGCGGATCGTTGGCGAACTTGTTCTCGAACAGCTCGTAAGCCAGGCGAGCGTTGGCCACAGCGGCCTTGCCCTCGAGAGCCTTGGCTTCGTCGGAGCCGTTGGCTTCCAGCAGCTTGTCCACAGCGGTGTCCACGCGGGAGACGAAGAAGGAAGCGACGGAGCCGATGTGCTTCAGGTCGTGGCCGTTGGCGTCAGCTGGGCGATGCCTCGATGTAGGCGTCGATGACCTGCTCGTAACGCTCCAGGGAGAAGATCAGGGTGACGTTCACGGAGATGCCCTTGGCCAGGGTGGCGGTGATTGCCGGCAGGCCTTCGAGGGTGGCCGGAATCTTGATCATGGCGTTCGGACGGTTCACCTTGGCCCAGAGTTCCTCGGCCTGCTTCTCGGTGGCCTCGGTCTCGTGAGCCAGACGCGGATCCACTTCGATGGAGACGCGGCCGTCAACGAAATCGGACTTCTCGGCAACCTCACGGAAGATGTCGGTGGCGTTGCGCACGTCGGTGGTGGTGAGCTCGCGCACGGCGGTCTCAACGTCGACCTTGCCCAGTTCCTTCAGCTGCGGATCGTACGGGCCGACCTCGTGCAGAGCCTTCTGGAAGATGGACGGGTTGGTGGTCACGCCGACAACGTTCTTGTTGGCGATGAGATCCTGCAGAGAGCCGGACTCGATGCGGGAGCGGGACAGGTCGTCCAGCCAGATCGAGACACCGGAGTCAGAGGTGCGCTGAGTTGCTTCAGTCATTGTTTTTTCTCCTTGATACCTTTTTGGATCAAATCTTGTTTATCGGTGAAAGGGGAGGGGCACATGCTGTCGTGTCCCTCCCCGTATCATCACTTGGCGGCTTCGACTTCCGCGATGGAGCCTTGGCGGCTTCCACAACGTGCTCGGCGGTGATGCCCAGATCGATCATGTTCTGAGCGCCATCACCCTGCAGGCCGAACTGCTCGATGGACACCGGCTTGCCGTAGGAGCCGAGGTACTTGTACCACGGCATGGCAACGCCGGCCTCGACGGAGACGCGGGCCTTGACGGCGGCCGGAAGCACGGCCTCCTTGTATTCGGCGTCCTGCTCCTCGAACCATTCCACGCACGGCACGGACACGACGCGGGCCTTGATGCCCTCGCCGGCCAGGGTCTTGGCAGCGGACACAGCCCACTGGACTTCGGAACCGGTGGCCATGATGATGACGTCCGGGGTGCCCTCGGTGTCGACGAGCACGTAAGCGCCTTCTTCACGCCGTCCTTGGCCTTCTCAGCGGTCTCGGCGAGAACCGGGACGCCCTGACGGGTCAGAACCATAGCGGTCGGCAGGGTGTTCTTCTTCTCGAAGAAGTAACGGTAGGCTTCAGCGGTCTCGTAAGCGTCGGCCGGACGAGCGACCTCGAGCTGCGGGATGGCGCGGAAGGAAGCCAGATGCTCCACCGGCTGGTGGGTCGGGCCATCTTCGCCGACTGCGACGGAGTCGTGGGACCACACGTACAGGTTCGGAATCTGCATGAGGGCGGCCAGACGCACGGCGGAACGCTCGTAATCGGAGAACATGAAGAAGGTGCCGCCGTACGGACGGGTGTGGGAGCCAGCAGGATGCCGTTGGTGATGGTGCCCATGGTGAACTCGCGCACGCCGAAGTGGAGCTGACGGCCGTACTTGCTGCAGTTCGGCCACTGCTTGGTGGCGCACTCAGCCGGGGCGAAGGTCTCAGCGCCCTTGAGGTCGGTCTTGTTGGAGCCGCCGAGGTCGGCGGAGCCGCCCCAGAGTTCCGGCATGACGGCTGCGATGGCGTTCAGAGTGGAGCCGGAAGCGCCACGGGTGGCGACGTTCTTGCCGACTTCGAAGGTGGCCTCGAGGTCGTCGATGGCCTTGTCGAAGCCTTCCGGAAGCTCGCCGGCTTGATGCGGTCGTACAGGGCAGCCTTGTCCGGGTTGGCCTTGCGCCATGCGTTGTACTTCTCGTCCCATTCCTTGTGGGCTTCGAGACCGCGCTCGGCGACCTTGCGGGCGTGGGCGAGGGCCTCTTCGTCAACGTGGAAGGACTCCTCCGGGTCGTAGCCGAGGAGCTTCTTGAGGCCGGCGACGGCCTCGGCGCCCAGCTTGGAGCCGTGGGAGGACGGGTCGTTGGTCTTGCCCGGGGTCGGCCATGCGATCAGGGTGTCGACCTTGATGAGCTTCGGCTGGTTCGGGGCGGCGGCGCGGGCTTGGCGATGGTGTCGGCCAGGCCTTCGACGTCCTCCTTGTAGGAGCCGTCAGGCTGGATGAAGCTGAACTCGTCGGTGTACCAGCGTATGCCTGGAAGCGCTTGAGCACGTCCTCGGCCAGCACCAGGTTGGTGTCGCCTTCGATCTGGATGCGGTTGGCATCGAAGATCACGGTCAGGTTGCCGAGCTGCTGGTTGGCGGCGAGGGAGGCGGCTTCGCCGGAGATGCCCTCTTCGATATCGCCTTCACCGCAGATGACCCAGATGTTGTGGTCGAACGGGGACTCGCCTTCCGGAGCTTCCGGATCGAGCAGGCCACGCTGGAAACGCTGGCCATAGGCGAAGCCGATGGCGGAGGCGAAGCCCTGGCCCAGCGGACCGGTGGTCATTTCGATGCCCGGGGTCAGGCCGTATTCCGGATGGCCCGGGGTACGGGTGTCAGCGCCGCCACGGAAGTTCTTCAGATCGTCCAGGGTCAGGCCGTAGCCGGAGAAGTACAGCTGGACGTACTGGGTGAGGGAGGCGTGGCCACCGGAAAGAATGAAGCGATCGCGGCCTTCCCAGTTGGGGTCGTTCGGATCATGCTTGATGAAGTGCTGGTACAGGGTGTAGGCGATAGGCGCCAGGGAGACGGGGGAACCGGGTGGCCGTGTCCCGCACGCTCAACCGCGTCGGCCGACAGGACCTTGGCCATCTTGATGGCGCGTTCGTCCAGCTCGGTCTCCTTGAATTCGGTCATGGATTACTTTCCTTCCAATTGGTCGGGCCGCGTATCCGGCTTGTGCCGAGCGCTCGACGCCCTCACATTGCGTTTCCCATAGTAGCGATGTGAGGTGACGTTGTGGTGAAATTTTGGCGTGTTTTGGTAGTTTGTGTGCTGTTAGCGCTCACAATTAACATTCGCGTGAACTTCAGATGTTCGTTTGTCGATATCTCTCCCAATGCCAGTCGCCGCAAGCCTTTGCCGCATGAAGGAAACTACTCTGGAAGCGAACGAATTAGCACTCCGGGTGCCGGAGTGCTAAAACATTAAAAGAAGTTTTCCGGGTACGTCTCATCAGCACCGTCAAACATAAGGCGTACCGGCACACACCTATGCATAAGGAGGCGCGCATGGCGCAATCAAGACGCATGCTGGTGTTGCGTGCCGTGGTCGAGGATTACATCCGTTCTCAGGAACCGGTGGGTTCCACCACACTGACCCGGGATCATGACCTCGGCGTCAGCTCCGCCACCGTGCGCAACGACATGGCGGCCTTGGAAGATGAAGGCTATCTTATTCAGCCGCACACTTCGGCCGGCAGGGTGCCGACCGAAAAAGGGTACCGTTACTTCGTCGACCGTTTGGCGACGGTCGTTCCGCTATCGGAGGCCCAGCGCCGCGGCATCAACAGCTTTCTGTCCGGATCGGTCAATCTGCAGGACACGCTGCAGCGGGCCGCCCGGCTGCTGGCGCAGATCACCGGACAGGTCGCCGTCGTGGCCGCGCCGTCACTGTCGAAGTCGACATTGCGGCATATCGAAATCGTGCCAGTGTCCATTAATACGCTGCTTGCCGTAGTGATCACCGATACCGGCCGTGTCGCGCAGCATATCCTCAACGTCACGAAATTGCCGGACGTGACGACGCTCACTCATCTGACCAACGAGATCAACACGCAATGCTCCGGCGTTTCGCTGACCCGCACGGCCGATTGCGTACGACAGATGGGAGCGCGCAAGGAATACCATGCGATCAGCACGCTTGCGGAAACGCTTGCGCAGGCCTTTGATGGCATGGCTGATGACGAACGCGCGAGCGAATTGTACATGGCGGGCACTTCACGGCTTGCGCATCAACGCACGGTGGCCGACCTGGCCCCGCTGTTCGACGCGTTGGAGGAGCAGGTGGTGCTCATGAAGTTGATGAGCTCGCTGAGCGAAACCACGCAATCCGACGGCGTCGGAGTGGCGATCGGTTCCGAAACGCACACGCCCGGTTTGCTGCACGCCTCAGTGGTAACCAGTGGCTACGGGCGTACCTCCGCGGCCGCCACGGACGGCGCGACGCATGCGGCCGCATCATCACAGACGGAAAATCAAAGCGGTGATGATACGCAGCAGGCGGGCGAACCGGTCGCATTCGTCGGATCGATCGGGCCGACGCATATGGACTACGCGGCGACCATGGCCGCCGTGAGGGCGGTCGCCAGATATCTGACGGCGTTCCTCGCCCACGATGAAGGTCAGCCGGCCGACTGACCCCGCCTTATGGCACAATGACACGCAGAACCAACAGGGAGAAAGAATAATCGTGACGGACTATTACGAAGTGCTGGGCGTCGACCGTTCGGCAAGCGACGACGAGATCAAAAAGGCGTATCGAAAGATGAGCCGCAAATACCATCCCGACATCGCAGGTCCGGAATTCGAAGACAAGTTCAAGGAAGTCAACAACGCGTACGATGTGCTGTCGGATCCTAAGAAACGGCAGATGTACGATGCCGGCGTCGATCCGAACGATCCGAATGCGGGCGGCATGCACGGTGGCGGATTCGGTGGCGGATTCGGCGATATGGGGGACATCTTCAGCATGTTCACCGGTGGCGGATTCGGTGGCACCGGCGGTGGACCGACTCCGCGCACCCAGCCGGGGCGTGACGCGCTTGTTTCCGCGACCATCGATTTGAAGACGGCGGTGTTCGGCGACACCACGCACGTCAAGGTCAACACGTTCGGCCTGTGCAGGAATGCGGCGGCACCGGCTGCCAGAACGGCACACAGCCCACACAATGTCCCGACTGCCACGGTCAGGGATATGCGCAGCGCGTGGTACGCACCATGCTCGGCCAGATGATGACCACCGCGCCATGCGAACGCTGCGAAGGCCATGGAACGGTCATCGAGAAGCCGTGCCCGTCCTGCCTCGGCCATGGCCGCGTGCGCGTCACCCGCAATGTCGGCGTCGCGGTGCCGGCCGGCGTGGCGAACAACACCCGTCTGCGTCTCGCTAATCAGGGTGAGGTCGGCGAAAATGGCGGCGTCGCGGGCGATTTGTATGTGGATATCCGCATCAAGCCGGATGACATGTTCACTCGTGATGACGACGATTTGCATTGTTGGATCAAGGTGCCGATGAGTTGGGCCGTATTGGGGCACGAAGTCGAAATCGACACCTTCGACGGCAGGCAGACGCTGGATATCCCAGCCGGCAGCCAGCCGGACGATACCGTGACGTTGAAGAACCTCGGCGTCACGCATCTCGACGACAAGAACGAGCGCGGCGATTTGGTGGCGCACGTAGTGGTGGAGATTCCTAAGAAGCTGTCCGATGACGAGCGGGAGCTGATTGAGCGGTTCGGCGAGATGCACGACACGGACGCCCAGCATGTTGCCGTGAAGTCCCGTCCGTCGTCCGGCGCGAAGAAGGGGTTCTTCTCCAAGCTGAAGGACGCGCTGCGCTAGTTTTCGCAATCCAATCGAATACGGGACATATGAAAAGAAGTCCGTATCCCAACTCATAACCTTGGGATACGGACTTCTTTCACATCTGGCGTGGCGGGTGATTCCCGCCTATTTGAGCAGCGACCTGCACATGGCGCGATACCGGCTCACATATCCTCCACCGAAGAACACGCAATGTCCTGCAATGGGGTAGAGCTGCCACAATGTGATGCGGTCCTGCCATCCGGCCTTAAGCGGATGCGCCGACTGATAGCCTTCGAGGATGTCCGTAAGATATGACATGCCGAACAGGTCGAGCATGGCAAGGTCTTCCTCACGGTGCCCACCGTGAGCCGCAGGATCGATAAGCACGGCTTCGACGTCACCGGAATCAGCAGTCCACATGACGTTGCCGCTCCACAGGTCGCCATGCACGCGTGCGGGCTTGTCGTTGGCGCTTGCCTAGGATGTCGGGCAAGGCGTCGATAACGGCTTCAGTCAGTTCCATGTCATAGTCGGTCAGTTCGCGACGTTTCATGCCGAGTCGTACCATCGGACGCAATCTGCCGTCCGCCAGATAGGTGGCCACATCATCCCAGGCACCGGTATCCATCGGGACGGATCCTGCAACGGCCCGAAATAGCAGGTGCCGTCGTATCCAGTTGGAGCGGAGCCAAAATGTTCGGCACCGGCATCATGCATATGAGCTAGCGCAACACCGAAATCGCGCGCGGCTTGGATGGTCGGACCGCAGGCGTTCACGCGTTCAATGTCGAGATAATCCTTGCCCCAGTCGTATACGTCGACCACGCGTGGGCCGCCCTGCGATTGCGCCTCGCCGAGCCATTTGAGGCCGCGTCCCTCGCATTCAAAGAAACCTTCGGGGCTGAATGCCCTGCTTTTGCGGTATTTGCCCATGCCGATGAGCCTTTCTCCCATGCCGGACATGCCGGCGTACTTTTGGCTCCATTGTGTGCATGGTTTGAGACAACTATGCCGGGATGCCTTGAAAACTAGACCCCTCTCGCTACTCTTGGTCACGGAAAAGCAGACGAAACCATATTTCTACGAACATAAAGAGGGTTCATGAATTTCTTCCAAGCGATTTTCCTTGGCCTGGTGCAGGCGTTGACCGAATACTTGCCGGTCTCTTCCAGCGCCCATATCCGTATCATCGGCGATTTGATGCTGGGCTCCGATCCGGGTGCCGCGTTCACCGCCATCATCCAGATCGGCACCGAGCTTGCCGTGATCCTGTATTTCCGTCATGACATCATACGCATTCTCGGCGCGTGGTTCGGCTCCTTGTTCGGCAAGGAGGGCAAGGACTTCAAGAGCCGTATGGGCGCGCATAACCGCGACACGCAGATGTTGGTTCATCATCATCGGCACGCTGCCGATTCTGATTGCCGGTCTGTTGTTCAAGGACGCCATCGAAAGCACGCTGCGTAATCTGTGGATCACCGTTACCGTGCTGATTATCTTCGGTATTCTGCTGTGGGTGGTCGACGCCCGCGCCAAGCAGGTCAAGACCATGGATGAGATGACCTGGAAGGATGCGCTGATCTTCGGCATCGGTCAGATGCTGGCGCTGATTCCTGGCGTTTCCCGTTCCGGCGGCACCATCACCTTCGGCCGTGCGATGGGTTATACCGTGAGGCTGCAGTGCGCGTGAGCTTCCTGATGGCCATTCCGGCCGTGTTCGGCGCGGGCATCCTCGAAGCCGTTTCCGCGGTCAAGGATGTGGCCGCAGGCAATGCGGGAATGTTCCCGGGCTGGGGTGCGACCATCGCGGCCACCATCGTGGCGTTCGTGGTCGGCTATGTGGTGATCATCGGCTTCCTGAAGTTCGTGTCCACCTTCTCGTACAAGGCGTTCGCCATCTACCGCATCGCGCTGGCCGTTGTCGTGGCTCTGCTGCTAATCTGCGGCGTGCTGCACCCGACGGAAGTCGTTGCCGCCGCGTAAGCGTGATTCGGCGTAAATAAAGCGAATCCCGCCATCCGTAAGGTGGCCGGGATTTTTTTCGTCTGCGACCTCCTCCTGGAGGGGAACGACTCAGACGCCGTTGCGTAGAAGTGATTCGGCCTCACGAAGCAGTTCCTCGCAGGCAGCATGCCATTCGAGGCGATTCGCTTCGCTCTCGCGTCCAAATCGTAATCATGTTCCAGACGAGCCAAATAGTCGCCGGCATGCATGTCTGACACCAATCCATCGGCGTCGGAACGCCATTGCATGGCCTTTCTGGTCAAATCTCCTTCAATAAGCGGATACTCGATTATTAAAGACAAGGCGCGCAGCAGCTCCAAAGTGCCTTGCATGCATTCGGTATTGGCACAGTAATGCGGTACGGATACCCATATGGATGTTGTCGGAAAGCCCGCTTCGGCGGCGAAGGCATCAAGGATGTTGGGGATGCCCACCGGACCGTTGTATTCCCTGTCGGATTCGCATTCGCAGCCGCTTTTGGAGATGTCAAGCGGCAATGGCCGTGTGTGCGGGCATTCATCGAACATGGAGCCAAGCGTGATGACATCACTTACGTCATAGTCTTCTGCGACACGTAGCGTCTGCCTGCAGTATTCCTCCCACCGGTAATTGGGTTCGGGTGCGATTTGCGCAAGCAGGTGCAGCATGGGGGAGACGGCAATGTCATAGAAAGTCGTTTGCGGCCAGATGATGCGCTTACGCCCCTGCACGGAGCAGATCATGGGCCGGGCCACCTGATAGTCGTAGAAACCTTCGTTGTCAATATGGCGCACTTCCTGCGACTCATACCGGGACACCAAATGACGGACGACGTTCGTGGCCGCTTGGCTTGCATCGTTCCATCCTTCGAATGCGGCGATAAGTATCGTCTTGGGCATTGCGCTCTCCTCACACATGCTTTTAATGTATACCGAAAACGGGTGGTGTGACACGCGCTTCAGCCATCGGTGAATACGAATAAACCAAACCGCGACACGCTGACTTGCAAATTACACGAATGTGGTTATAGTAGATACTCGTGCTCACGCAGTGAATCTGCTGGAGACATGCGGACATAGCTTAGTTGGTAAAGCGCAACCTTGCCAAGGTTGAGACCGCGGGTTCGAGTCCCGTTGTCCGCTCTAAGGTTCCGATTGATTATCGACCTTTATGGTGGGTTAGCCAAGCGGTTAGGCAGCGGCCTGCAAAGCCGTATAGACGAGTTCGACTCTCGTACCCACCTCGCATCATGTGAGATTAGTTTTCGCATGTTGGCATGACCCGGGCGGTTGGCGCAGAGGTAGCGCACTTCCCTGACACGGAAGGGGTCACAAGTTCGAATCTTGTATCGCCCACTGGAGCATTGCTCCGTACAAATTAAGACTGGGTGATTGGCGCAGCGGCTAGCGCACTTCCTTCACACGGAAGGGGTCATAGGTTCGATTCCTATATCACCCACCGTTATCACAGCTCGGTTTTGCCGGGCTTTTTTTCCATTCCTTTTCACGCTACTTCGTCAAATAAGAATGCAAGCATCGACGCGCCGGCAAAAACAGCGATCGACGAAAAACGATTCACCACATTACACAAGAATTGCCGATGAAAATACAAAGAATCAAACGAGAGAAGCATGACTTTTGCCAAACGCATTTCTAAAATGAGTATCGTAAACAAAAAAGAAAACAAACAAGACGCAAGGTGCGTCACAGCACACCAGCAAGAAAAGGAAACATCATGAACAAGAACAAGATCTTCTCCGCAATCATGCGTGGCTTCGAAGTCAGCGGCATCAACGCTCTGTCTTCGGCTGCCGGCTCCTCTTCCGTCAACGGCGCTCTGCAGGAGATCATCGACACCCGCCGCTGATTTGGACACCACACACTGAATCCTTCTTAAAAAAGCCTGGAACGCGATTAAAAGCGTTCCAGGCTTTTTGTTCCCCGGCAAGCGGCTACAATTGCCTATTGTGAACGAGAGACAATTGAACCTCAACCAACCGGTTAAGGATATGGGCCCCAACGAATTGAAAGCGTACGCCGAGCTGGGGCAGAAACAACACGATGAGGCGAACCGCGAACTGGAACGACGCTGGCGCAGCTACGATGACATGCTGCCGAAGGACGAATTCGTATCCATCATCGACAAGAACGAACGGTAAATACCGTTCACAGTGTATGATTCGTGACCATGCCGGCCACAATACCGGCCAATTGCAAGGGGAGAGGGTAGAATGACAGCTATGACTGATCCGATTCCAAGCGCAGGCGAAACGACCATCATTGGTCTTCCTGCTATCACTGTACCGGTTACTTCCACCGGAGACCGTCCTCTGACGAAGGAGGACCTCAATACGATCATGCGTCTGGCCGACGGCACGGCGCTCCTGATTTCCACCAGGGGAGCGGTGTCCGGCTCGCGTTATCTCCTCGACGAGGACGAGATCACCGTGGGACGCGACCCGAGTTCCGACATCCTGCTGGACGATTCCACCGTCTCCCGCACGCACGCGGTGTTCCGCAGGATTAACGGAAATTATTCGGTGATTGACGCCGGCAGCCTGAACGGCACATACGTGAACCGTCAACGAGTGGATAGCCAGGAACTGAAGAACGGCGACGAAATCATTCTGGGCAAGTTCCGACTCGTATATTTCACCAACAAGGCCGTCATTGCCTAATGAAACGCCCGATGCGGGATAAACTGTGAGTAACGGTTTTCCTTCAATCGCCTATGGGTTCCGAATGGAAGCTCATAGGCGATTGTTTTATGGCGTGTAGGAGAAGACAATGGACGGCGAGGCAGAACCAACAATGCGGTTGCATCTGCACGTGTCGCACGCGGTGCAGGGGGCGTTGTTCCCCTCCGCGGACGCGCAGCCCGTCACACGGGGCTATCGTGGTACGGTCGCGTCAAAAGTGGCGGGTATCACGTACCGCCAGCTTGACTATTGGGCGCGTAAACAAATAGTGGAACCATCCATCACCCCGTCGCACGGATCCGGCTCACGCAGATTGTATTCGTTCAAAGATGTGGTGATTCTTGCCGTTTCCAAAAGATTGCTGGATGCCGGAATCAATCTGCAGAACGTGACCACCGCCATCGGCTTCCTCGCGCAGCGCACGCCCGAACAGTTGGCCGGCATCACCATCATGTGCGATGGGCAGAATGTGCATGAGTGCACGGACAGCGAACAGATGGTGGCTCTGCTACAAAGCGGCAGAGCTGTGTTCGGGGTGTCCGTCGGATCGCTATGGCATCAGATCAAAGAGGCTCTAGAACATGAGGAATATGTCGATTTGACGAAGACGCCGGCATCGACAGACACCAATAGGCCAATCGACGACATTGCCGCGATACGTATGAGAAAGAAGCTGGAATCGCGGCGCAAATCCCGCGCAGCAGCCTGATCGCATACAATTGGTACGATTCAGCCCGGAACATTCGAACGATATAACCCGCAGGGGAGTAGCGCATGCTTGATATTCTGCCGGCACTGTTGTGGATCATAGCCGCCGTCATCGCAGTGAACATTTGTTCGATTACTGCGATTCGAGGCAATCTGTTTTCCAAAAAACACCGCGATGTGCATCCGGTGCGTTGGTCGATCATCGCGCTGCATTTCACCTCATTGGTCATTGGCGCGTTGCCATATCCGGTATATGCGATGTTCAGGTCGGATTTCTCGGCGAAGTTCCGGCGTTTCTACGAACATGTCGGATGGCCGTCGGCTGCGGTGATGGTCATGCTGATCGCAGCGGAACTTGTTTTCATGTATCTTCAGGCCCGAAACGGCATGCACAGCGAGATGGAGCGGAAGCTCAATCAGGCCGTCAAATAGAAATCTGACATAACGTACATTATCGGCTTTTCAGGAATGACGTTTTTCCAGGCTTAAGGAAGCGTCAAACACGCGGTTCTGACATAACGGCCTCCGTCACTCAATAAATAAAAACGTGGTTGCTGCCACGATATTGCGACAGCAACCACGTAACTGGCCTACAGCGTTTCCGTTTACGGACTCAGGCGAAATACTCCTCGACGGCCTGCGCGAGTTCATCTACCGAATCCAGAATACGGTATGCGCCATGGGCTTTGAGCTCTCCGGGCTCCGCATAGCCCCAGCCACAGCCGAGGCAGTCCAAACCGCACGCTTGGCGCCGTCGGCATCGGTCCAACGGTCGCCGACCATCAGTGCCTTGTCTCCTGCGTTCTCGTCGAAATCGATGTGCTGGAAAGCCCAACGGATCACTTGGTCCTTGTCAAGACGGGAATTGTCCTCGCTGGCACCGTAGATGCCGTCGACCATGGTGTCCAAGTGGAAATGCTCGCAAATCGGAATGCATTGGTATTGCGGCTTGCAGCTGGCAATCGCCAGATAGTATCCGTCGGCACGCAGTTTGGCGAGCTGCTCCGGAATACTTGGTAAATCGTGTTGTTCAGGCGGCCGGGGACTTTCTGTCCGGGATTGTTCGGGTCGTCGAACACGGCCTCGTCGGCGTAATACTTGCGGTAAATCCTCACGCCTTCGTCAAGCTTGTCATCCGGAATGCCGTTGCGTTGCATCGATTCGCTGATGGCCGGTCCAATGAAACGATGCAATTCGGCATCGTCCGGCACCGGATATCCCATCTCTTCGAACGCCTTGACAACGCAGCCAATGATTCCTGGATCGGATTTCGTCAGTGTGCCATCGAGGTCAAGCAGAACGACTTTCTTCGGATGTTCGGACATGGATCTGATTCTCCCCTTGGCTGTGTGCTATAAGAATTGATGACAGAAACAATTATGCCCGGTCTCAATGACCGGGCATTCGTTCAAGTGTCGTTCAACTGCAGGTCACTCGTAGTCCGGGAACCATCCGTCACGATGCATTTGCAGACGCTTCTCCAGCAAAGCCTTCAGTTCGTCTTCGGTACGACGTTCCATGAGCATGTCCCAGTGCGTGCGTGTCGGCTTGGCGATTTCATCAGCCTCGTCGTCATTGTCTCCTTCACGGTGCGCGACGGCGCCGCAGCGGCACTCCCACTCATCTGGGAATTCTGCGCCCTCAGCGAACGGCAGAATCGTACGATGGCCTTTCGGACACACGTATGCGACGTCGGTTCGCGCCGCAAAATCCACATTGTCATCGGATTCAAGCGACTTTGCACCGATGCTCATGCCTCGCAGGCTACGTTCCGCCATATTGCTTTTGCCTCCTTGATTATCTGCTTACTCTAAGCTACAAAACACTTCGGACGTGTCACTTATTCCCGGCGTCCGCGAAAACCGATCTCCCGATTGCGCACATGCTCAGTCGACACCTGAATAGGCGACGATGCCACGGTTGACGTTCTCGTACGCCTGTTTCGCGATCGGAGCGAGCGTTTCGGCGCGTTTACCCAGGTATGGTCCGGCCACGGCGATCTGCTGCAACACGTCGGCGAGACGTTTGCATCCGCGTACGAAATCGCCGCCGGTCAAATCGGTGCCGTACAGCACACGCGACAGGCTTTCGCCCTGAGCCCATTCGTAGACGACATCGGTGATGCCGAAATCAAGTTGGCGCGGCTCGTCGAGGGCATAGTCCTCACACAGCATGGCAATCGACGCGTGCACGCCTTTGAGCTGCGCCGCACAGACGGCGACGTTCCCCTGCATTCCTCCGGGATAATGGCGCGGCTCTCCCCCGCTGCCTCTGCGTGGCTCGTAAATCAACGACATGACGGCGCTGGCCAGCTCCGTCGCATCGAGTCCGTCGAACGCGCCATCATCGATCGCCTGGGCAAGCACCAAATCAAGCTCGCTGTACAAGTGCCGCAACAGCTGTCCACGTTCGGTAAGCCGGTAATCGATATGTTCTTTTGCGCCTTCATCAAGCCGATCGAGGTATCCGAGCTCGTTCAGCACATTGCAGATGCGGTCGAATTGACGTGCCACGGAGCCGGTGCGTGAATCGTAGCGGTGCTGCACACGTTCCAATTCACGCATTTCACGCGCCCACCGATGCCCCCATTTGAGATGCTTCTGAATATCGGGGCATTTGCGGCAGGGATGGTCCCTGTCTTTTTCGCAAAGCTCCGCGATACGCCTGTCAAGGTCTTTGAACGCTTCGCTTCGCGCCTTCTGCGTGCGGAACACCTCGTGCTTGAGTTTGCGTCGTTCGTTCTTTTCCAAGTCGCTCAAGCGCATGCGCAGCCGCATGAACTCCTTGAAGTCGCCGAACTCACAATCGAACGCCCGTTCGTATCCGTCCAACGCTTTGCGCAACGTATCCATCTGCGCTTCAAGCTGCCAGGCGGATTCGTTGGCCTCCCATTGCGCGAAGGAATGGTCAAGCGTGATGCGAGCGGTCTCGTAATCGCTGGAATTAAGCAGGTTGACGGCCATGTTGAACGTCGGTTTGAAACTGGAGTGCAGCGGGTACACGCGCTTGCTGGACAGCGCGGCGGCAGTGGCGGGAATGAAGCATGATGGTCCACAACCACCGCATGGCCGATGGTGTCGATGCCACGTCGGCCAGCGCGTCCGGTAAGCTGGGTGAACTCCCCTGGCGTCAATCCGACATGCCCGGTCCCATCGAATTTCTCAAGTTTTTCCACCACCACGCACCGTGCCGGCATGTTGATGCCCAAGGCAAGTGTTTCCGTGGCGAAGACGACCTTCACCAGCCCCTCTTCGAACAGTCGTTCGACAATTTGGCGGAAGAGCGCCACCATGCCAGCATGATGCGGCGCGAATCCTTCCTCCAAGGCGAAGCGGAACTGCGAGAAATGCAAAGCCTTCAAATCCTCTTGACTGAGTTGGCCTTCGACCATCTCATCGACGATACGGCGGATGCGACGCACCTCGTCATCGGTGGTGAGTTCGAGTCCGGCGTTGATGCATTGTTCGACGGCCTGATCGCATCCGTTGCGGGAGAAGATGAAATAGATGCCCGGCAGGATGCCGAGGAAATTCAATTCATCAATCACGGCCCAACGACGTGGCGTATGGCGTTCGGGTCTGCGGGAATGGTCGTTCCATTTGCCGCCCTTGCCGCCCTTTCGTCTGTCGGGGCGCTGCTCTCCCCTACGTTTCGCGGCCTTGCGGTCGAGCTGATCGAGCCTGCTCACCAGCTGGGCGTTGAGCTTGTCTGTCTGATTGCCGTCTTTATCACGTCGATACAGGTCGATGAGTTCCGGTTCGGTGTGGTCGTCCGCCTGAACAAGCACATGCTGTTCCAACGGCACGGGCCGTTTTTCGGACACCACCAGCGTGGTGTCGCCACGGACCGATTCAATCCATTTGGAGAAGTCCTCGACATTCGACACGGTTGCGGACAGGCCGATGATTCTCACGCTTTGGGCAGGTGGATGATCACTTCCTCCCACACCGGCCCGCGGAAACGGTCGGCGAGATAGTGCACCTCGTCAAGAATCACGTAACGCAAGGCGTCAAGCGTCATGGAATGCTCGTAGAGCATGTTGCGCAGGACCTCGGTGGTCATGACCACGATGTCGGCTTCGGAGTTGATGGACGTGTCGCCGGTAAGCAGGCCGACTCTGTCCGGCCCGTACGTTTCGACCAGATCATGGTATTTCTGATTGCTCAACGCTTTGATTGGCGTGGTGTAGAACGCTTTGACGTTACGCTCTTGGGCCAGATAGATCGCGAAATCAGCCACGACCGTCTTGCCGGCTCCGGTAGGCGCGGCGACGAGCACATTGTCGCCGGCTTCCAACGCATCATTGGCTTTGACTTGGAAATCGTCCAATTCGAATGGCATGGACCGTGCGAAACGAGACGAGACCGATTGGCGTTTGGCCTGCGTCTGTTTGAACGCCGCATAGCGTTGCGCGGGAGATAGGGCTGTGGTCATCTCGGCATCGTATGTGCCGGTGTCGTTATTGCCATGTCGACGATGATGAGTCATGGTTCCTTTTCGAATCAGTCGTTGGAATGTTTCCACTGCGCCCACTGCCGGGCATGACGGACGCGCTTTTCCTCACGGCGGCTGACGACTTCGGCATGAGCGTCGATATAACGATTGGCCGCGTCCTCAAGTGGACGTGTGAAGAACGGGGACGTGTTCTCCTTTGGTTGCGGCAACGGCTCGGACATGACCTCGAAACGTTTGGACATGCGTCCGCCTACTTTGATGGCATCTTTGAACGCATGATATCCGCGGATGCATGCGTATGCGCCGCCGCCGACCAGCATCGTCAGCATGAACAGGACGAGCACCAGCCAAATCCACCAAGGCATAGCGCCTCCCTCGTCAGTCTTCGTTCTCTCGGTCGCCGACGCTCAGCTCATGCTGTGCTCGGGCATGATCATCGTGCGCAACGTCTCCGGCGCGACGGCAGTAATATGACGGGCGTGCGCGATGCAGAACGCGACATACCAGGAATCGGAAGACACAATCAGATGCACCTTCTCGCCTTCGCCGCATTTCTCGACGGTGGCTCCCGACAGGCTGTCGATGAACGACAGGTCGTCCTGATTGGTTATGAACACGGCAGGTGTGCCATTGTCGAAACTCCACTTGCGCAGTTCGGATGCGGGCACGTCCGGAATGTCCACTTTTTCAGTGGGTTCGACCAGCTCCGTATGCTCGATGCGGGAGATGCGAAGCACCTGCCAGATACGAGGCTTGCCAGTAGCCTTGTTGATGGTCGTATCCGTCTTGACGAACTTCATCTTGTCCGCGGGCGCCGCGTTGGACACGTCGGTCCATACCGCCACGTAGTAAACGCCTTCGTCGACAAAAATCTTGTCTGGCGCCACTAGCTTGCGCTGTATACGGCCCGCACCGTCCGTATATTCCATGTCGAGCAGCATGCCTTTGGAGATGGCGCTCTTGACGATGGAGAAGTTCCTTGGTTCCATCTCGTATCCGGTCAGGCTCAGCCACGGCATGTCGCCAGGCTTGACGTGCTGGCGCAGTCGGCTGTACAGCGATTCCGCCTGCTCACGCAGCTTGTCCGGAAGCAAAGAGGAGTGGGCGAGATAGCTCACCGATGCGGTCAGCATGCTCAGGTACTGCTGGGAAATGCCGGCAAGGCGTTCAAGCCCCAGCGAATTCGTGGCGGAGACGATGCCTTCCGCGTCAAGCAAGGACCAATCGATATCGAAGAACTGGCTTCCGGCCATCTCGCCATCATCGGACACCGTGGTCAACGTGTTGATGTCCTTATGAATGATGTTGACGAACTTCTTCAATTCGTCATCGGACTTCGGCCTGCCGATGAATCGTTCCGCAAGTTCTTCAAGAGAGTATTCCTCACCCATGTGGGCGGACAGGAACAGCATCAGGCGAAGACGCCGATCGACCTCACTACCGGTCTGGAACGCGGAGTTCTTCTTCGGACGGCCCTTGCCTTCCTCGGTATCATCCTCATCAGTGCTGTTGCGGTTGATTTCCGGAGACACCACGGTGGAGCTGTCGGTGCCGGTGGATTCATCGGCCGGCACGAACTGCGTGGCCGCATGCAGCCGGCGGTTGAACGCGTCGACAGCTCCTGAGGGCTCACTATGGACGCACCCGGATGAGACAGCACGAACATGGCCAGATCATCGGAGTCGGCGTAGGCGACATTGAGATGCTCGCCATCAACATCCACAGTGGCGGCGAAACGCCGCTGATCGACACTTGACCAGCTCGTCGGGAATGGATTGCGTGCCAAGACCCGGCGCGATGGAATCCAAGCCAAGTCCTGGAATCGGCGTCTGCGGCACGCGCGGCGCGGTACGGGAAGCGTGCTGGGGTTCGTGCGCAGGAGCCGAGGAAATCGACATGGAGCGCGCAAGGTAATTCGCAGCGGCAAGAATCGGCAGATCCTCGTCGCCGAACAGCAGACGCACGCGCGGCTCATCGCCAAGCTGCAGACGGTAGGAAGCGAAATCCTGCCCTTCTGACTTGGAGGAATATTCCGGCTGCTTGATTCGATGGCGATGCCCATGGCGGCGAGCTTGGCGCGGTCACGCTGAAATTGCTTGGCGAAGGCGGCCTTCGCCGCTTGATCGGCGAGCTCTCCGTACGAATCGGCATACGCCTTCACACGTTGCGCGATCTGACGTGAGGTAAGCCATTGCGGAAAAGCTGAGGAGAGCACAGCCAACACATCAAGCTCATGCTTGCCCCATTTGTCGGAAAAACGTCGCCTACCGTTACTTCCCTCAGCCATTAGTCCTCACGTCTCGTTAACGTTTCTTTTTAAGTGCTTGGCCTCGTAAGCCGCACACAACATTCTATGATAGAGGTTTTTTAAGCGATTTGTGCCTATTTCACGAAAAAACATCGTTTTCGTGTTGCATGGCCGTCCAAAATTAGACCCAATCGTCCGGTTCCACGCCCTGCGGGCCGACATATTCGCCATTCGGCACATAGCTTGGTTCGCCTTGATCCTCCAGTCGCGCGTCGCTAAACAGCATCACGTCCCTGCCGAAGGTCCAATCGCCATCGATATTAACGGATTTCGCCGCGGCGAGCGAAGGCACACCGTATGGGAAACGGGCATCGAAATCGTGGATGTTCTTGTAATAGCGCGCGTCCAAATGGACGTCGGGGAAGATGTAGTTGCCGTCTTCCATCTCGTACTGGTCCGTCAGATGGAATCGGTCGGACCGCATGATGAACAAATCGTCAGTGGTCTTCACCGGCAGGAAACGCATACGGTCGACGCATACGCAGGTCGCGCCATCGAAAAGCGACACCGCGGCTCCCATGGCGGTCTCCAGCTGAATGACCGGCTCGCTGGTCGGATCGGTCGGGTCGACCGTCTTCTTATTGCGGATTACCGGAAGGGGAAGCACGCCGTCATAGGATGCGAGTTTCGCTTTCAGCGCATCGATACGCACCCAAATGCTGTTCGTGTTGAAGTACGGATGCTTGTCGATGTTCTGCGCGTCGTCCTTGTCGTCTGGATGGACCTGGCTCATCTCACGCAGCATCAGACGGCCCGTGGCCTTGTCTCGCACGATGTGGCCGCCCTTACGATCGGCTGGGGTGCGTTTGGCGACCTCGATCATGAACGGTGCGCCCGTATTCTCGAAATGCTGCGCAAGCGTACGGGAGGGACGCGCGCCCAGGTTGTCGGAATTGGAGATGAAAAGGTATTTGAACCCCTGCGCCTCAAGCGCGTCAAGCAGACCGGATTCCCAAATGGTGGAGAACAGGTCGCCGTGGCCCGGCGGGCACCATTCGAGTTCCGGATTGGCCGGGAAGCTGACGGGCATTCCCGTTTCCGCGCTGATCTTCGGCTCCTGATGCTGGATGATTTCCATCGGGATGTCTTCCTGATGGAATTTCTTATTGGTCTGCAGCACCTTCATGGTGTCTTTGGAGGTACGGAAGGAGTTCATCAGAGTCAATGGCAGATCGACGCCAAGTCTGGTCCGCGCGGTCAACACCTGTCCGATGATGATGTCGATGAAACGCATCTGCCGTGCCTTGTGGCGACGTACCGGCAGCAGCGACTTGGCGCAATCGAGTCCCATCGAAGTGCCAAGACCGCCGTTAAGCTTCAGGAACGCCGTTTTGGCGAACGCGTCAACGGCCTTGTCGTGATTGATGGTCTCATACACGTCATGGAGCTGGGAACGCTGACGAGCGGTTCGACCTCGTCCTCACGAATCCAACTGCTGGCCTCCTCATTGCGCCAGACCTCGTACAGACGACGGAACTGGGCGATGGCCATGTCGGTCATTCCGTGCTTCCGCATCTTCGCGGCAGAGTATTCGAATACGTCCTCAGTCAATGTCTCTCCCTTTCGAACGGGCGTTGTTATTCGATGCGCTTATGCCATAATACGACATTCCGCCAAAATCGGGGGCATTTAGACACAGAACCAACATGAACTTCCGGTGGAGCAATTGCCGGAAAACCCTCAAATATCCGAAGCCAAACTCTCCGGAATGGATGCGACTCGCTTTCCGACACGATGTGTTTGAAAAACCGTAGAGATTATGCTATATTTCATATTCGGTGCTTTTCGCACCGTTCGGACCATAGCGCAGTTTGGTAGCGCACTTGACTGGGGGTCAAGGGGTCGCGGGTTCAAATCCCGCTGGTCCGACCAGAAAGCCCGTCGTTCCGCCGTTTTCCACGGCATCGAAACGGCGGGTTTTTCGTTATGTTTGGGCAGGTTTGGGCAGTGAACTGCGGCATACAGCCCCTCAGAATGGCATCTATCGGAGCCGGAAGCCGGACGTCAGGACGGTCTTGAGCGCATGCAAATATGTAGCCTGCGATATTTTTCATGTTTCTTGCCGTTTAATGCGATTAACGCATGGGTTCAGAGAGGTGATTCGGTTTGCAGCAGAACGACACGCAGCCACAGTTCGATGACGTCGACGAATTCGCCCATGTGTTCGATTCAACGCTTCCCGAAGATGAATGGAAGATTCGATTGCCCCGCGAGCTTGGCTTGGAAGCCCGCGAACGCGCTCGGCATGATGGCATCACGCTTACCGAATTGACCCGCAGCACTCTTGTCCGACGATTCCGATGGCTGTTCAGACGCGGTCGGCATCGGGCGCATGCCAAAGAACAGCGACGGGCGCAAACAGCTTGGTGACGAATGGAAGATCAAACTCCCCTACGCCGTAGGCATAAGGCGCGGGCCAAGGCCAAGCAGGACGGCATTTCATTAAGCTCGCTCGCGCGCAGAGCCATAACGGGGTATCTCAGAACACGCAACCAGGATGAACATCCTCTGTTCTGACGCTGTCGGCCTAAGCTGTGCGTAAAGGAAAGCAAAAGCCGACAATAATCCAGATTCAATAAGGCAGATGGGCGTGCGCCATGGTCTGAACCAGGCGCACGCCCATCTTCTAACAGTTCCGGTGGTTACTTGCGTTTCTTCTTCTCACGGACATTCACCGAAATCTGAATCGGCGATCCTTCGAAGCCGAATTCCTCGCGCAGACACCGTTCGATGTAGCGGCGATAGCCATGCTCCAAGAAGCCGGTGGCGAAGATCACGAAGCGCGGCGGTCTGGTGGACGCCTGCGTCGCGAACAGGATTCGCGGCTGCTTGCCGCCACGCAGCGGATGCGGGTGGCAGCTTGGATCTTGCCAAGGAACGCGTTGAGTTTGCCGGTGGGGATGCGCTTGTCCCATGATGCCAAGGCGCCACGCATGGCATTGGCCAAACGATTGGTGTGCCATCCGTCTTTGCCGACAGATTGACGCGCTGAGCCAAGTGACGCGATTGAACTCGGTCTTCCACAGGCGTTCCATACGCTGACGGTCGAACTCGTCCATCAGGTCCCACTTGTTGAACACAAGCACGATGCAACGGCCCGCGTCCACGGCCTGGCTCATGACCTTCAGGTCTTGGTCGGAAATCGGCTGGGAGGCATCGAACAGCACCAAGGCAAGCTCGGAACGTTCGATCGCGGCTGCGTACGCAACGAGGAGAAGTATTCCGCGCCGGACAGCTTGTGCAGACGACGTTTGATACCTGCGGTATCGATGAACAGCCAATCCTCGCCATCGACGGTGACGACCTCATCGACCGGATCTCGCGTGGTGCCCGCAAGATCGTTGACGACGGTGCGTTCCTCGTGGGCCAGCTGATTGAGCAGGGAGGATTTGCCGACGTTCGGACGTCCGACCAGAGCCACGCGGCGCAGATGCGACGGCGTAAGGAAGCCGGATGTCCTTTCCGCTTTCTTCAACGAGTCGAGTGCGGCGTCAAGCAGTTCGCCGATGCCACGACCGTGCATGGCGGAAATGCCATACGGCTCACCCAGACCCATCTTCCAGAATTCGGCGGTCAGGTATTCGCTTTCGCGATCATCGACCTTGTTCACCGCAAGCGTCACCGGCTTGCCGGCGGCACGGAGCATTTTGACGATGCGTTCGTCCGTGTCGGTGAGACCGACCAGACCGTCCACCACGAGAATCACGGCATCGGCAAGCTGCACGGCGATTTGCGCTTGGGATGCGATGGCGGATTCGATGCCTTCCACGTCGGCTTCCCAGCCGCCCGTGTCGACCAGTTTGAAATCGGTGCCGCACCATTCGGCGTCGTAGCTCACACGGTCGCGAGTCACGCCGGGGGTGTCCTCCACCACGGCTGCGCGACGGCCGAGAATACGGTTCACCAGAGTGGATTTGCCGACGTTCGGACGTCCGACCACGGCAAGTACGCCGACCGGTTTCGGACCATTCTTGCTTTCGCCACCAGAGAACGCCGTTCCATCGATCAGCTCCTCATCGCCTTCATCCAGCTCATAGCCTTCGAGGTTGGAAACGTACTGGCGGTATTCCTGTTCCTCGATGGCGTCGTCAACGATACGGACGAGCACGTCAAGGGTCTCGCCGAAGTTGAGATCGGAGTTGTCGACGGTCAACACGCCTTCCGCGGCGGATGTGAAGTTGGTGACTTTCGAATCGGCCTTGTCGCGTGCCGCGACATTTTCCGCACCCACACCCGAGACGGCCTGTCCGCTACGTCGGGCCTGACGGACCTCTTCACGCGCGGTAAGCAGGATGCGCACTTCGGCGTCGGGAGCGACGACGGTGGTGATATCACGGCCCTCAGCAACAATACCGGGCGCTTCGGAGAAGGAATCGACCGAAGCCTCTCGTGCGATGTAGGCACGTTGCGCGGCGATCAACACGTGACGCACGGGGATGATGTTGGACACCTTGGACACGTGCGAAGAGACCTCGGAAGAACGGATGGCCTCGCTGATGTCCTCGCCATCGGCGTACACCTTCGGATCGTCCGGATCGACGCTGATGTCGAAATGGCCGTCGGTGAAGAATTCGCCGACGGTTTCGGTGACGAGCTGCTCATCGATGGTTTCGGCATCCAAATCGATGCCTTTGTGCATGCACCACCAAGCGCAGGCACGGTACATCGCGCCTGTGTCGAGGTATGCGAAACCATAATATTTGGCCAGTGCTTGGACGTGGATGATTTGCCGACGCCCGCAGGCCCATCAATAGCTACACGGATCACAGTCCCACCGCCTTGGATAGAGAACGGACCTCAGCCTGCGACAACACGCGATACGTGCCGCTTTTCAGGTCGCCGAGTTTGATCGGACCGATCTGCGTGCGTACCAGACGCCTGACGGGAAAACCGATCGAGCCGAAAATACGGCGCACGATGCGGTTCTTGCCCGAATGCAGCACGACCTTGACCAACGTGCTTTCGCGGCTGGAGTCGAGAATAGCGCAGCGGTCGAGTTTGATCCACCCATCGTCGAGCTTCACGCCCGTGGTGACGAGCCTGCGGCACACCTGACCGCTGATGCGTCCTTCCAGCGTGGCGATGTAGGTCTTTTCGACCTCATATTTGGGGTGCATGACGTGCTGGCTCAGTTCGCCGTCGTTCGTCATGAGGATCAGGCCTTCCGAATCATAATCCAGACGGCCCATGTGGAAAATACGCTCGTACTTGTCTCCGACGATGTCGCGCAAAGTGTAGCGTCCCTTGGGATCCTCCATGGCGCTCAGCACGCGTTTCGGCTTGTTCAACGCAAGCGTGACATGGTTCGGGTTCACGCGCACGCGAGAACCGTCGACACGGACCTCCTGACGTTTCGGATCGACTCGGGTGCCAAGTTCGGTAATCAGCTCGCCATCGATCTCAACGCGACCATCGGTGATGATTTCCTCGCATTTACGGCGCGAGCCGAAGCCCGCCTGAGCGAGAAGTTTCTGCAGGCGAATGCCTTCATTGTCATGATTGTGCGCCTTGGCGGCGCGAGAATATGCGTTTGGCATCGTTCTCCCAACGTGGCCGGATAATACTTACAGGGACTGCTGGTAGTATGGCAGTCGTTTGGCGGCTTTCATAAAAACCGCAACTTGTCCACTATATGACAGAGGAAAGACTATGACTGCTGTTGAAGCAACGTCCGTAACAGAGGAAGAACAGAGCAAGCCACTGGCCCTTCGCGTAGGCGCGGAGCTGGTGGGAAGCTTCATCATCTGCTTCGCCATCTACTCGATTTGCACGCTTGGTTCCGCGATCTACGGCGTGAATATGGCGTTCATCGCCCTGCTGACAGGTTTGGTGTACGCCGCCGCCACCCTGATATTCGGCACGATTTCCGGCGCCCAGTTCAATCCGGCGGTCTCCGTTGCGGCGATGCTGTCCGGCAAAACCCATGTGCTTGACGGAGTGCTCTATATTATCGTTCAGGTGCTGGGTGGTATCGGCGCAGGCGCCGCCATCCGCTTCCTGCTGCCGACATCCGAGCAGGTAACACTGAAAATCTGGCTGACGCCGGTCATTAACGGTTTTGACAAGAATTCCGTCTCCTATGCCACGCTCGGCAACTATGGCGTGTCCTTCAGCATCACTCTGGCCATCGCCGTTGAACTCGTCGCGGGCATCATCATCGTCGCCACCGCGCTCAACACCACCAGTGAATCCGGAAAGACCAATACCAGCCATGCCATCGCCATGGGTCTCGCCTACGGTGTCGGCGCCGCAATCTCCTATCCGGTAACAGGCGCAGCTCTGAATCCGGCTCGTGCCACTGGCATCGCCATCTTCGCCCAGAATCAGGGCCTTTCCCAAGAGCCTCTGCAGCAGCTGTGGGTGTTCTGGATCTGCCCGATTCTCGCAGCCGCCATCGTCTCGCTTGTGGCCATAGTCGCGTCCATGATCGGCACCAAGAAAAACGTTCGGAAGCCGAGCAGGATTCCGAAACGCTGGAGACCATAGCCGACGACGCGTCAGACGATGCCGACGGGCACGAGGGCGAGCAGGATGAACAGTCCGACGCCCAGACCGATGCCGATGAAAGCGTCGAAGCCAACTGAACGGACTTTCCAAAGACTACGCTCGCGCATTACGAGTCTGATTAGTCCTGTTATGATGGCCGTCACCGCGATTACCGTGGTGGCGGCTTTTACATGGCCTAAGACCGCAAGCACTGTGGCTATAACCACCATTGCCGCAACGATCCATTCAAACCACGGCTTGCCTTCATGGTCTTCGGAAACATAGGGATGACTCATATCGCAGGCCTTTCGTTATATGTCAACGCGCGTCCGCGCACGGAACGCAATCATAATAATAAAACGTGGCGTCCGAAACCAGCGAATGGTTTCGGACGCCACGTCATTTATCGCGTCGCAACGCTCCCAGCTTGCCGGTCGACGCTTCCACTGAACTCAGTGGAAGAAGTGTCGGGTACCGGTCACATACATGGTGACGCCGGCCTTGCGGGCCGCCTCGAACACTTCCTCATCACGAATGGACCCACCAGGCTGGACGATGGCCTTGACACCGGCGTTGATCAGAATCTCGGCACCGTCGGCGAACGGGAAGAACGCGTCGGACGCGGCCACCGCTCCCTTGGTGCGGTTGGCTCCGTCAGCCAGCGTGTTGGCACGCTCGACGGACAGATTGGCGGAATCCACACGATTGACCTGGCCCATGCCGATGCCTACGGTTGCCTGATCGTGAGCGATAAGTATGGCGTTGGATTTGACGCAACGGATGGCACGCCATGCGAACACCAGATCCCTGACAGTTTCAGCGTCGGCCGGCTCGCCGGAAACCAGCTTCCACGCGTTCGGATCGTCGCCTGGAGCGTCAATCAGATCGGTGGACTGCACGAGCAGACCGCCGTCAATCTGACGGAACTGGGTCTTGTTCTTCGGAGGCTCAGACACCTTCAGGATACGCAGGTTCTTCTTCTTGGTCTGGAGCAATTCAAGCGCATCGGCGTCGTAATCGGGCGCGACGATGACTTCGGTGAAGATTGGACGAACACTTTCGGCCATTTCCATGGTGACCTTGCTGTTCGCAGCAATCACACCGCCATAGGCGCTCATCGGATCGCATGCGTGCGCCTTCTTGTGCGCCTCTGCCACGGTAGCGCCAATGGCCAGACCGCATGGATTGTTGTGCTTGACCACTGCGACGGCGATCTGAGGCGCGAAATCCCACACGGCACGCCATGCGGCGTCGGCATCGACGTAATTGTTGTAGCTCATCGGCTTACCGCCAAGCTGTTCGGCGTGTGCGAAGCCGTTCTGGTTGAGCGGATCCAGATACAGCGAAGCCTGCTGGTGAGGGTTCTCGCCGTAACGCAGCACGTGCGCGCGGTCCCACGTACGGGTGAACGTGGCCGGGAACTTGGCCTCATTCACTTCGGTCTCGCCTTCGGAAACCGGCTGTTCGATGGACGCCGGCTTCGGCCAATGCTTCGCGGTCCACTCGTTGATGGTGGCGTCGTAGGCGGCCGTATGGGCGAACGCCTTTCCTGCGAGCCAGCGACGCTCATCAAGGGAGAAGCCCTCGCCGTTCTCGATGCGGGAGGCGACGAGTGCATAATCGTTCGGATCGGTGATGATGGCGACGGTGGCGCTGTTCTTGGCTGCGCCACGCACCATGGACGGACCGCCGATATCGATCTTTTCGATGGTGGCGGCTTCGTCAGCTCCGGAGCGGACCGTGTCGGCGAACGGATACAGATTGACGACCACCAGATCGAACGGCTTGATGCCAAACTTCTCGAGCTGGGAGGCATGGTCGGGGTTGGTCATGTCGGCGAGGATACCGGCATGGATATGCGGGTCAAGGGTCTTGACGCGGCCATCAAGGCATTCCGGGAAACCAGTGACTTCGGAGACCTCGGTCACTTTGACACCCAGCTCAGCCAGACGCTTCGCGGTGGAACCGGTGGAAACCACCTCGGTGCCCGCCTTGATGAACGCTTCGGCAAGCACCTCGATGCCTTCCTTATGGAAGACTGATACCAGAGCCCGTCGTATCGGTCGATTCGTTGTTGTCACCCTGATCCTCCTTGTTATTGTTGTTCGAGGCGACCGTGCGAAGCGCACGTGTTTCCTCACGGCTGTTTTCCGTGGATTCGGGGGCGGTCTCCCTCTTTCCACGTTCGCGTATACGCTTCATCATCCAGCGTATGGCGAAAAATATGCTCACGGCCACCAAAGTCAGCAGCCATGCGGAGAACAAACCCATGGCGGTGGGTTGTCCCACCTTACGGGTTGATGCGATCACGTCTACGCCGACGTGCGCAAGATGTTTCGATCCCAACCTCCGTTTCCCAAGCGAACAGCAAGCTGGAAGCCACGGACACGACGGCGCTGGTAATCGAAAAAGCAGCAATCGGATAGGCAAAACTCAGCACAACGCGTTTGACGTCGATGTTCCGTCCTGATTCACCTACTCTGATATGGAATCCCTTATTAAACAACATGACGACCATGCCGGTAGCAAAAGCGGATGCCAATGGTATGCACATCAGCGCGATTCTCACCCAATCCGTCTCAACCGCCTGTGGCATCATACCGAAAAGCGGCAAGGCGGGGAGCCCGTCGCCCTGTCCGGTCCATAATGTGAATTCGGCTAAATCGCCGATTGAGAAGCCGGCGCCGAAAGTCCATGAGACAGCCAAATCATCAGATTCGGAAGCCATGCGAGCATACTGATCGTGGTAAGAATACGAGACCCGTTCTGCATGCCCGAAAGTTCATATAGCTTCGCTATCGATGATTGATTGCTTATTGCCCAAAAAACAACGACGATCAGACCGACCAGCAGATACGCCGCCTCCAGCAGCAGCCCTAGGACGGAACCGATGACCATGGTCTTTCGCACCGGCGATGACACATGAGATCGAATCCATTCGGTACAGGCTTGGGTCCATGACGCATTCGGAATCGCCGCGACCGCATATCCGAGGATGAAAACAAGCGCCGTTTTGATGGCGATCATCGTCATCGAATCAACGATTTCGATATTTATGCTTCTGGCGAAGAAGATGTTTACGGCTTCCCAAAAGACCAGACCGGCCGCGAATCCACGCAGACTCGTGCCGAATCTTCTGGCGAGCTGCGCGATAAGGGCGATAAGCAGTACCGTCAAAAGCAACGGCACAATCGTCAACGTGATGGCATCAGTCTTGAACCCGATACCTTGGCTGAGCAGCACCAACGCTCGGTAAGAGGCACCGAGAAGGCGGAGAGATTGTCCCCGCCTTCTTCCATGGATATGACCAGAAGCATTAGGGCATATAGCAGCCCAAGGCAACGGCGTAAATAATCATGGACACTGCCGCGACGGCAAGCCCTTTCAGCCAATACTTCAGGTTCGTCATCATAGCGATTGGGAAGCGAGCACCTCTCGCATGATTTCAGCGGTCTGTCCGGGAGTACGACCGACACGGATGCCAACGGCTCAAGGGCTTCTTTCTTATCCTGCGCGGTGCCCTTGCCGCCGGAAACGATGGCGCCGGCATGCCCATCTGCTTGCCTTCCGGCGCGGTGAATCCCGCGATGTAGGCCACGACGGGCTTGGTCATATGTTCGGAAGCCACTTGGCAGCGTCCTGTTCGGCGCTGCCACCGATTCGCCGATCATGACAACGGCTTTGGTGGCTTCATCGTTCTCAAAGGCTTCCAAAGCTCCTGCAAGGTCGTGCCGACGATCGGATCGCCGCCCGCGCCAAGGCATGCGGTGAAACCGATGTCAGACAGCTCCCCCATCAGCTGATAGGTCAACGTTCCGGACTTGGACACCAAACCCAACGGGCCGCGGGACACGATGCCATCTGGAATAATGCCGAGGTTGCAGCCCTTGGCGTCCTTAGAAGATGGCAGCGTCAACAGACCAGGACAATTCGGCCCAACGATGCGCACGCCCTTACGCAAGGCCAACTCGACGAAATACGCGCTGTCCGCCACCGGAATGCTTTCGGTGATGACGACAATCAGTTCGATGCCGGCTTCAATGGCCTCAACGACGGCGTCCTTGGCGAAGCGCGGCGGCACGAACACGACGCTTGCTTTGGCTCCAGTGGCTTCGATGGCTTCAGAGCAGTTGGCGAACACGTGAATGGTGGCATCCTCGCCATTTTTGGCTTCAGGGAAGGTGACGTCCAGCCCAGCCTTGCGGGCGTTCACGCCACCGACGATGTTGGTGCCGGCCTTGAGCATGCGGGCCGTGTGGGTCATACCCTGATGCCCGGTCATGCCCTGGACGATGACCGGAGCGCCATCTTCAATGAAAAGCGTCATTTCAGCGAACCTCCTTGGCCGCGAAACGTGCGGCCTGCTGTGCGGCTTCCTCCATGGTCTGAGCGACGTGCAGGTTGGCGCGGCGGCTTGGGCCAAAATGTTCAGACCTTCCGCCGCCGCATTGCCATCGAATCGCACGACGATAGGCTTGCTGCTGCCAAGTTCGTCAAGCGCCTCGAGAATGCCCTTCGCGACCTGTTCACACGAGGTGATGCCACCGTACACATTGATGAGCACGGATTCGACCTGCGGGTCGGACAGCACGATTTCAAGACTATTCGACATCACTTCGGCGGAAGCGCCTCCGCCGATGTCGAGGAAGTTTGCGGGCTTGACATTCGTGCCCTGATCCTCGCCTGCGCCTGACACCGCGTCAAGAGAGCTCATGACGAGTCCCGCACCATTGCCGATCACACCGACGGAACCTTGAGATGCACATAATGCAGTCCATGTTCGCGGGCTTTTTGCTCATATGGATCGACATGAATCGGATCGGTGAAACGTTTCCAACCATCATGGCGGAACGATGCATTGTCATCAAGGGAGATCTTGGCGTCCAGCGCGCACAACGACTTGGAAGATTCGTCATCCGGATCGCCGATTTTTGCAAGCGGGTTGATTTCCACAAGCGTGGCGTCGTTCTCCTTGAAGCAACGCCACATTTTCAGCAGAATCTGCGCGGCCTGATCAACATCGGCATGATAGAAGCCGATGCTTTCAGCCATCTTGGTGGCCGCTTCCAAATCGAAATCGTCAAGAGCATCGATATGCAGACGCTTCACGGATTCCGGATGCTCTTTGGCGATTTCCTCAACCTCAGTACCGCCATTCGCAGTGGCGAGCACGTCGAAATCACGAGAGGACCGGTCCACTGAGATGGAGACGTAATACTCGTGAAGGATGTTCTTCGCCTCGGCCACCAGCACGCCGCTGACCTTGTGCTTGTGAATGGTCATCGGCAGAATGTCTTCCGACGCGAGAATGGACTCGTCACGGGTCTTGGCGAGCTTGACTCCGCCGGCCTGGCCACGGTGTCCAATCTTCACCTGCGCCTTAATCACATTGGGATATCCAATCTGGTCGGCCGCTTCGGCGACTTCATGGGAGTTCTGGGCGAATATTGCCTTAGGAGTCGGGATACCCTGTTCTTCGAGCAATTCCCTGGCTTGATACTCATAGAGATCCATGGATCATTCCCTTTGGTTGTTTGTTCTGAATGGTTGACGAAAACGGAGTTATCAGGCAGGCATGCACACCAGCGAGCTTGTCGGATAATCGCCTAGCGATTTCATGCCGTCAATACCGGTAAGTTCCATGACGAAGCTGAATCCAGCAACGACGCCTCCGCACTTCTCGATGAGGCTACGCGCCGCATTGGCGGTTCCACCGGTGGCGATCAGATCGTCGACGATCAATACGCGCACTCCCTCATGGACAACGTTGGTTTCGATTTCCATTGACGCCTGACCATATTCGAGGTCATAGCTTTGCGACATGGTTTCTGGAGGCAATTTGCCGGCTTTACGGACCGCGATAAACCCCTTTCCGAGACGGGCGGCCAACGCTGGACCGAACAGGAATCCACGGGCTTCAAGGCCGGCGACCATGTCGAAATCATCGACGTCTACTGGCAATGCCGCTTCAAGGGCCCCCATCAAAATACCGAACGCGCGCGCATCAGCCAACACCGGCATGAAATCGCGGAATAGGATGCCCTCCTTCGGAAAGCCCGGAATAGTACGTATTTTCGATACAAGATATGCTGCGTCTTCGGCTCCAACTTTGTTCAAGCCCGAAACGGTGATATCCGATGCTGCCATGACAGTGGTTTCCTTCTACCTTGGTTTACGGCACTTTGAATTATAGGTTTCCCGTGCGAAAAAGAACGGCGAAAACCTCAAAAATGAGATTTTCGCCGTCTAAAAATCAAAGAAATCAATCGTTCTTCTGCTCGTCAATGGGCTGCTGAATAACATCGGCATCCTGTGCGGGCTCTTCAGTCGCGTCGACGACAGGCTTCTGGTCGGGCTCGTCTTCCTTGGATAGCGGATTGCCGTTCTCATCGACCTCATCATCATGCACGTATGCCGGACGGACATATTCACGGCTGATGGCGTTGAAGCCGAAACGCAGTTGCGATCCTTCGGAATCAACGACAATCTCCTCGTATTCCGTATCGACGGAAACGACCTTGCCGATGATGCCACCGATGGTGATCACTTCAGTGCCGGGCTGCAGACTAGAACGGAAATTCTGACGTTCAGCTTGCTGCTGCTTGGCTTTCTTGGACTGCCAGAACATCATGCCGAACATTACAACGATAAGAACAACGAGAAAAAGGATATCCAAAATAAACTCCTCGGAGTCAGGGTCTCAACCGGAACACATTACTCAAGATGTGAAGTCTATGACATCTTATTGACATCATATGCGGATTCGTCGGGAGTGATACCAAGATGCTCCCATGCCTTGCGCGTGGCCACGCGGCCTTTCGGCGTGCGGATGAGGAAGCCCTCACGTACCAGATACGGTTCGCATACCGTTTCCACCGTTTCCGACTCCTCGCCCACCATGGCCGCCAGATTGTTCAAGCCGACGGGGCCTCCGTTGAAATTGGTGACGATGGCCTTAAGCACTGCTATATCCAGACGGTCAAGACCTTCGGTATCGATCTGATAAAGCGCCAACGCCTCCTTGACATCATCGGGACGCACCGATTCGAGATCGTGCACGATGGCCCAATCCCTAACACGACGAAGCAGGCGGTTGGCAATTCTCGGCGTGCCGCGGGAACGCATGGCCAGTTGGCGAGCGGCCCCGTCCTCCAACTGGATTCCCAACACTGCGGAGGAACGCTCAATCAGCTTTTCAAGCTCCTCATGCGGGTAGAAATCCAGATGCGCCGTGAAACCGAACCGCGCACGCAGCGGCGAGGGAAGCATGCCCTCTCGCGTGGTGGCACCGATAACCGTAAACCGAGGCAATGTCAGCGGAATGGATGAAGCTCCAGGGCCTTTGCCGACCATCACATCAACACGGAAATCCTCCATGGCGATGTACAGCAGTTCCTCGGCGGCACGGGGCAGACGGTGGATCTCATCGATAAAGAGCACCTCGCCGGCGTCCAGCGAACTCAGAATCGAAGCCAAATCACCAGCATGTTGGATGGCGGGACCGGAAGTGACGCGGATTGGAACTTCCAATTCATTGGCCACAATCATGGCCAAAGTGGTTTTGCCAAGTCCCGGAGGCCCCGCAAGCAGGATATGGTCCGGAGGAACGTCACGTTTTCGAGCAGCATCGAGGAAAAGCTGCAACTGCGCTTTGAGCCTTGGCTGTCCGATGAATCCCTCGAGGATATGAGGACGAAGCTCCTCGTCGCTGACCGGTTCGTTGCCGACGGGTGCGGCGGAAACCATACGGAGGGATTCCTCGTTCGCCCCGGTGTTCGGCTGTTCGAATGTATCAGTGTTCGTCATAATGGTCCGTTTCATCTACCTCTATCCAACGATGTCAGCGCAAGCTTCAACACGCGTGGAACATCCTCGGCGTTCAACGGCGTCTCGATTTGATTATCGGCGCAGACCGTCTGCACCGCATGGACAGCGTCCTGCTGGTGCCATCCCAAAGACATCAGACCTTCGACGACCTGTTCGGCCCCAGTGTCTTCAGGAGTCGAAGCGGTTGCGGAAGAACCCTCGATCTGGCTCAGATCAATGGAACCTTTCAGTTCGAGGATGATTTTCTGCGCGCCTTTCTTGCCTAATCCGGAGCCTTGGCCAACGCAGTGGCATCACCATCCGCCACAGCCTCGCAAGTCGATCGGGAGGCAAAGTGGACAGCAACGATAGCGCGACTTTCGGTCCGATGCCACTGACCTTCTGCAATTGCAGGAACATGCGTTTCGAGGCCAGCGTGCCGAAGCCGAATAAAGTGATGGCGTCCTGGGACACATTCAACGAAGTGTAGACCTTGATTTCCTGGCCGGCGTGCATGGAAGCCAAGTCGGCGGATGGCATCCTGACCTCGTAGCCGACTCCCCCGACCTCGATAATGGCCGATACGGCGTCTACCGACTCCACATGGCCACGTAGCATGCCAATCATTATGGACGTCTCCTTCGCACAGGTCTAGAACATCTGTTCGATACAGCTTACATGCCTCTGCGGACGCCTTGTCTGCGCGCTGCTTTTTGCGAAGCCTGCGCCCACTGTCGTTGCGCCGCCGTGAGATGCTGTTCGCGTTCGCCGCCTTGCAGCGCACCAGCCGGACGCAACGCGTGACAGATCGCAATAGCCAGCGCGTCAGCCGCATCAGCCGGCTTTGGCAGCGTGTTCAATCCCAATATCCGCGCACCATACGTTCCATCTGGATTTTCTCTGCTTTGCCGTTGCCGGTGATTGCAAGCTTTGATTCCGTCGGCGTATGCAACGCTACAGGAATGCCGCGTTGCGCCGCAGCGAGCATCGCCAACCCTGCCGCCTGTGCGGTTCCCAGCACCGTGTTACGGTTTTCTTGCGCGAACACTCGTTCGATGGACACCGCATCGGGAGCAAATCGTTCGATTTTTTCCACCAAGCCGTTGTAGATGGCCAGCAGACGCAGATCCTGGGAGGTTTTTGGATCGGAACGCACCACATCCACGTGGATAAAAGAAAGCCGGCGGTATGCGCCGGCTTCAATCACGCCGACCCCGCAGCGAGTCAGCCCGGGGTCGACGCCAAGAATAATCACGCTGGATTACTCCTCGTCAAGCTGGGCCATGACCTCGTCGGAGGCGGTCCAGTTGGAGTAGATGTTCTGGACATCGTCCAGATCATCGAGGTTGTCGATGAGCTTGGAGACCTTCTGGGCATCCTCAAGGCTCAGCTCGACCTCGTTCTTCGGCATCATGACCAGATCAGCGGAATCGTAATCGAAACCGGCGTCCTGGAGAGCCTTGCGCACGTCGATCATGTCGGACGGATCGGTGATGACGGTGAATACCTCACCATCGTCGGTCACGTCTTCGGCACCGGCTTCGGCGGCCTTCTCGAACAGGTTGTCGAAGTCAACGCCTTCGGCCGGAACAACGATCTGTCCCTTGCGTTCGAAGTTGAAGCTCACGGAACCAGTGGTGGCCAGGGAGCCATTGCCCTTGGTCAGGGTGGAACGCACGTCGGCGGCCGCACGGTTGCGGTTGTCGGTGAGGCATTCGATGATCAGGCCAACACCTGCCGGGGCGTAACCCTCGTACACGATGTCTTCATAGTTGGCGCCGCCGGCTTCCTCACCGGAACCACGCTTGACGGCGCGCTTGATGTTGTCGGCCGGCATGGAGGCTTCTTGGCCTTGTAGATGGCGTCATACAGGGACGGGTTGCCGTCGGGATCGCCGCCACCCATACGTGCTGCGATCTCGATGTTCTTGATCAGCTTGGCGAACAGCTTGCCGCGCTTCGCGTCGATGGCGGCCTTCTTGTGCTTGGTGGTCGCCCACTTGGAATGACCTGACATAATGCTCCTAGGCAGGTTGCGGATGTTTCAAACGAAATGATTCTAAAGCGGTTCGCCGACAAAATGCCGAATACGAACCTGTGGCATTTCGCTTTTCGAACTTTTGGATGGGGTCTGCCCCCGGCTGTGACTACCGCCGATATGTTTTCTCCCCTATGACCATTTGGCGCTTGGCTTCGAAGATGCGTTGGAATACGGTGACTAATCCCAATCCGGCCAACAGTATCATGGCGATGGCGAGCCACAATCCCTGACGCGTCAATCCGGTGATGGCCATGCCCACCAGAATGATGGTCAAGCGATCGGCACGAGTGGCGATGCCGTTTTTCACCTCATAGCCGACTGATTCGGCACGAGCACGGGCATATGAAGTGACGAACGATGTCATCACGGCCACCGCGGCGGCGGCGATACCGATCATGCTCGTATAGTCAGGCGTGTTGTCGATGGCCGTATGCCACCAGTCACGATGCATAAGAAAGAAGATGATCACGCCTACGAGCATCGCCCAATCAGCGATGCGATCGAGCGTGGAGTCGAGAAAAGCCCCGAATTCGGTCCCACCCGTGGTAAGCGCGGCGATCGAGCCATCCAACGAATCGGCAAGCACAAGCAGAGTCAGAACAACCGCTCCCCCAAATAGCCATCCGGTCACACCGGTGGCGATGGCCACGACGATGGTGCCGACAGCACCAATCACCGTCACCGCATTGGCGGTCAGTCCTATGGCGATCAACGCTTTGGCTATTGGCTCGATGAGTTTTTTGAACGGCGCACGAAGATGCTCAAGCATGTGTTACTTCCTTCTCGATGAGAAAATGAGAAACGGCGCACAAACCTCTTGTCGAGATTCGTGCGCCGTTTCACGGTTCATGGTCGCGTGCGACTTGTTGCCATCGGTCTCGCTCAGTCGGCGAGGGCGGCCTTGAAGTCGTCTGCGGTGTTGACCTGGACGCGCTTCTTGATTACGGTCAGAATGTTCGCCTTCGCCTCATCGACCGGCACGCCGTTCAACTGGCTGCCGTCGCGGAAGCGGAAGCTGACCGCGTTGTTGTTCATATCCTCTTCGCCGACGATGAGGATGAACGGCGCCTTGGACTTGGATGCGTTGCGGATCTTCTTGCCGAAGCGATCGTCGGACAGGTCGATCTCGCAACGGACGGTCTCCTCTTCCAAGCTGGCGATGAACTTCTGCAGGTGCGGGGCGAACTCGTCCGCGACCGGCACGCCAAGCACCTGGACCGGGGCGAGCCACGCCGGGAAGGCGCCCGCGTAATGCTCAAGCAGCACCGCGAAGAAGCGTTCGATGGAGCCGAACAGCGCGCGGTGGATCATCACCGGACGCTGGTGCGTGCCATCGGCGGCGATGTATTCGAGCTTGAAACGTTCCGGAAGGTTGAAGTCGAGCTGGATGGTGGACACCTGCCAGGTACGTCCGATGGCGTCACGGGCCTGCACGGAGATCTTCGGACCGTAGAAGGCTGCGCCGCACGGATCGTCGACCAAGTCCAAACCGGATTCCTTGGCGACCTCGGCCAGCGTGTTGGTGGCTTCCTCCCAAATCTCGTCGGAACCGACGTACTTGTGCGGATCCTTGGTGGACAGCTCCAGATAGAAGTCATCCAGACCGAAGTCCTTCAACAGGCCGAGCACGAAGGTAAGCAGCTCTTAAGCTCGTCCTTCATCTGCTCGCGGGTGCAGTAGATGTGGGAATCATCCTGAGTCAAGCCGCGCACGCGGGTCAGGCCATGCACTTCGCCGGACTTCTCATAACGGTACACGGTGCCGAATTCGAACAGGCGCAGCGGCAGCTCACGGTAGGAACGCTGGCGGGACTTGAAGATCAGGTTGTGCATCGGGCAGTTCATCGGTTTCAGGTAGTAATCGAAGCCTTGCTTGATGACGTTGCCGTTCTCGTCCTTCTCCTCGTCCAGACGCATCGGCGGATACATGCTGTCCTTGTACCACTGCAGGTGGCCGGAGGTCTCATACAGGCCGCCCTTGGTGATGTGCGGGGTCTGCACGAAGCTGTAGTGGTGCTTGCGGTGCATCTCACGGGAGTAGTCCTCCATGGCGTTGATGACGGCCGCGCCCTTCGGATGGAAGACGGCAAGGCCCGGACCGATCTCATCCGGGAAGGAGAACAGGTCCATTTCCGCGCCGAGCTTGCGGTGGTCGCGCTTGGCGGCCTCCTCCAGACGGGTCTGGTATGCCTTCAGGTCCTCCTTGGTGGCGAAGGCGGCGCCGTAAATGCGCTGCAGCATCGGATTGGCCTCGCTGCCGCGCCAGTATGCGGCGGCGGAACGCTCGATCTTGAACGCCTTGATGTAACGGGTGTTCGGCAGGTGCGGACCACGGCACAGGTCCTTCCAAACCACATTGCCTTCACGGTCGACGTTATCGTAGAAGCTCAGTTCCTTGCCGCTGATTTCGGTGGCGGCTTCCGGGTCAAGATGCGCTTCCTTATCCTTGATAAGTTCAAGCTTGTAGGGCTGGTCGGCTTCCTCGGCAAGAGCCTCTTCCTCGGTCACCACGCGGCGGCGGAAGGACTGGGAGGACTTGATAATGCGCTGCATGCGCTTTTCGATTTCCTTGAGGTCCTCCGGAGTGAAAGGAGTCTCGACATCGAAATCGTAGTAGAAGCCGTCTTTGATGACCGGTCCAACACCAAGCTTGGCGTCAGGGCGAATCTCCTGCACGGCCTGGGCCATGACATGGGTTGCGGAATGGCGCATGATGGCCACACCGTCCTCGCTATCGAGCGCGATGGGTTCCACAACGTCGCCGTCGTGCAGCTCGGTATAGAGATCGCGGGGTTCGCCGTTCAAACGCACCGCGATGATGTTCTTGTCGTCGGAGAAGAGCTGGACGCCGGTCTGGCCTGCCGCCACCTCCTTCTTTTCGCCGTTGAGTGTGATGGAGATGGTCTGTTCAGCCATGAGTTGTCCTTTGCTATCGGGGTCCGCGTTACCAATGTGCAGGCCTGGACTATATATCAACGATGAACAAGATAGGGTCAAGCGCAGACAACGGCACGCCATTTCGGTGAACGGAAGAACAACGCTGATTGAATGTCGCGAAAGGAAAGGTCCTTTACTGTTTACTGTCCGATGACGTGCGCATATGTATACTGCGGAGCCTGACGTGTGGACTTGATCATCACTTTGTCAGAGGGGCTGACCGATACCGTAGCGCCATACTTCACTTTGAGCCGCGACCCGACGCCACCGGCCAGATTGACCGCGTTCTGCAGATTGTCGCTGTCGCCGATCGCGCGAATGGTGAATGGGGATTTCAGTTTGGTGCCGTCGCAGACGAGACTGCCGGCCGTGCCACTGATGTAAGTGCTGGTTACCACGCGGACATTGTTGATCTCAATGACCTCGGCACCACTGTTGCGCAATTCCTCAAGCAACGTGAACAATATCGCGGAGTCAATCTTCTGTTTGGAACCCTGCGATATGCGGATGACCACGCCTTCTCCCGTAGCCGCGAGACGGCCAGATAGGATGCCGTTGGTCTGCGCGTTCTGCTTGGCGATTTCCGCGGCTTTCTCATTTTTGTCCGCGGTGTCTTTCAAAGCGTTCAGCTGGCTGGAGAGTTCGTTCTTACGCTGTTCGAGCTTTTGGACCTGAGCATTGGTCTCGCTGATGAGCTTGGTTAATTCATCTTCGCTCATCGTCTCATAGGTGGATGTCGTGTTGTTTATCTGGATCACATAGCCGAAGCCAAGCAAGGCGCACAGTATCGTGACCAGAATGCTGGAATACAGTCGGGTTCGTGTGACCTTCGCATCAAGTGAGATTCGCTTCTTGGCCTTGACCATGGGGAACGCACCGGTTTGGGTGCTGTCATTGTTCTGGTCCTTGACCCTCTGCTCATGAATTCTGGACAGCATGTCCTTGCTGTTCGCGTCTTGTCCGCTCATACCGCATCAACCTTTAAAGATGAAGCGTCGGATGGAGGACACATTGGTAAAGATTCGTATGCCGAGCACTACGATCACTGCGGTCTGCAGCTGGGAGCCGACTCCCAACTGGTTGCCGAGGAACACCAGCAGCGTCGCGGTGATGACATTCGAGAAGAAGGAGATCACGAACACTTTATCGGAAAAGCTGCGTTGGAAATACGCGCGTGCGGCGCCTAGCAACGCATCCAACGCGGCCAATACCATAATCGGCAGATACGGTTGGAGCTCGATGGGGATGTCCGGACGAACGAATACACCGATTACCACGCCGATGATAAGTCCCAAGACAGCTGCCATTACTTGTCCTTCCTCACATGCGTCGTGTCGCCAGCCACTGCAGCATCAAGTGTAATCGATTTGCTTTTGCTTATCTGCGGATAGATGCCGGCCTTTTTGAAATCGTCATACAGTTGTTTCTGCGTTGTCTTGCTTACCGATTTCGCCAAGGTCGCCTGATTGCCTATCGCCTCGATTCGATATGGCTTTGCACCGAATTGACTCCGATGAGAATCGTCGATCCGGCGGTTCGAATCGAGGTTTGCACGCCAAGGCGGTTGCCGTTGATCGCGATCGCCTCCGCTCCGGATTGCCATAGCAAGGAGACAAGCAGCTGCAAATCGGAATCGGTGACGACTCGAACCTGGCTGCCATTTTCTCTTGGCAGTGAGGAGTCGGCATTGTCGCCGCTGACGGAAAGCGGGTTGGCTACGGTCAGGACAATGCCTTCCCCTTGCACCGGAAGCGTTCCATTGACCATTTCATCATCCTGCATCGTCTGGTTTAGGGACCAGCTTGCCAAGGATTCCGATTCAGATTCGATTTGCGACCGCAAGTCGTTGACGCCCTTGGTGAGGTCGCCGACCCGCTTCGTTTGTTCGGTCAGCTGGCTTGCCAACTGCTTGCGTACTTCTTTGCGTGGGTCAGTGCTCAGCTGGCGCACGAAAACGCTTCCCGCGGCACCCACAGCGATGCAGATGAGGAACACCAGAATCCTGGTGGCCCAAATCGAAACCGCCGAACGTTTTTTTAGTGGCCAGGCGGGAGTCCGAATACAGGACGTCCATCGGACGATTGGTCAAATCGTCAATAAGCCGAAGCGAATCGTCATCGACATGTCTATGGCGTTGCGGCATGGCGGGCATGGAGCCGGTTGCACATGGATGGGATGACAGGCCGGCGAAGGATGACG
>ENA-OQBJ01000008-OQBJ01000008.1-human-gut-metagenome-genome-assembly--contig:-NODE-8-length-79604-cov-4.012784_pt1 | contig 79604 bp, 97 predicted proteins | sample MGYA00242743_ERZ504545 | MGnify/ENA primary metagenome ERZ504545 (study PRJEB26092, sample SAMD00036252) | human gut metagenome | host: Homo sapiens | study: EMG produced TPA metagenomics assembly of the... | reverse complement strand
GTTTAGCGACGCTGTCCTTCGGGGAAAGTGGCCCGCAGGGCCGAAAGGGGAAGCAGCTGTCACTGGCATCCATCCTCGCTGAAATTCGCATGCTAAGGACTGGTTTTCAGCGAGCCAGCATGTTCCTGCGAGCAGTCGCCCCTTCAGTCGCTTGCGCGACAGCTTCCCCAGAGGGGACGCCAAAGAGAAGGTGCCAGCGCAGCTGGCGGATGAGGTCCTTGGATGAAAAACGCAAGAAAGAAGCAATCATGGAGACAAAAACATTTCAAGTAGAAGGTACCAATATCACCCTTACCGCCCGCCTGGCGACAAACTTCTGGCAGCGCTTTCGTGGCTCATGCTGAGCCGTCCCCTGCCGCCCGCAACCGGGCTGCTCATCACGCCCTGCAACAGCATCCACATGTGCTTCATGCGCTTCGCCATCGACGCCGTCTACCTCGACCAGCAAGGCAAGATCCTCAAGATCACTTGCCACCTGCGCCCCTGGCTCGGCCTCTCTGCTGCTGGCACGCCAAGAGCGTCCTCGAGATGACCGCCGGTCAGGCAGACGCGCTGGGACTCCAGACAGGCCAAATATTCACCTTTCGAGAACAGAAATAAAGTCAGGCTCGATAAAACATCGCGTCTGACTTTTTTCCTATCCGATAATTTAAATTCGGCCAGGAGAGATTGCTCCATGTAATATGTGATAAACTAACATTAGACGATGAGGGGGAAAGGAAAATGGCGGAACGTACGTTGATAGATTGGATGTTCGAGTATCCCGGGTATACTTTTGCGATTGTGCTGGTCGTGACGATAGGAATCACGACGTCGGTGGAGTGCATATGCCGGACGATTTCTATAGCCAAAGACAGAAAGTACGAGCATGATGAATGGAAAGATGAACAGGACAGAGAAGACTGAGCTTGAGGCGATAAGGGATTGATAATCTAGGCAGGGGCTTTGTCTTGCCTGGTCAAGGGGATGTTGCTATACTTGAGTTGTAGGATTTTGCTAGAGTGTCAGGAAAGAAGGAGTCGTCATGGGCAGACCGGTACATGCACAACGAGGAGCTATATTGGTGCTGACGGCTTTTTTGTTGCCTTTTATCATTTTGTTCACGGGACTGGCCGTTGACTTTGGCAACCTCTATGTGCAGCATCAGCGTCTGCAGAATGCGGCGGATGCGGCTGTGTTAGCCGGTGCGAAAGCATATGCAGAGAATAACGAGAAGGTAGATAGTCATCCAAAAGCGGATGAAAGAGCAAAAGAATATATCATTGGCCAGTATCATAATTTAGCTGCTGATGAAGATATTAACACGCCGCAATATAAAGCAAAAGAATATAACCAACAGGTGTATTATCGTGTTGATTTATCAAAAGAAGTACCATTATATTTTCTGAGTTTTATCAAAAATCTCAAATAGTTTCCGTCGTAAGTATAGCATCAATTGAGAAAAATCAAAAAGAAGATAGTCCGGGATTTTTTAATAATTTAATTTCATTTGAAAAACGATTGTCATTTGTTAACTCTATTAATAATCCAGATAAGTTAGATCCTAAAAATCCTAATTATGCCACGGATTCCAAGAATATGATCTCAAGCACTTTTGATGGACGTATAGTATCAACTACTCGATATCCTTTTGTAAAATATAGTACACAAGCTCCAGCTTTAGATCGAATTTTTACATCGGCAGGAAAAGAAAAAAACAAAACACATAATATTAATGAGCTTTGTGATCCAAATGAAGGACGAGCATCTTTTTCAAAGGATGGAACTTTGCAATCTGGTGAATGGACACAGGTTGAATATCAGGAATCATCCTATGATACGTTTCTTAAATATATGAGAGATTTAGCAAAAGGTGCGCCGGAGGTATCTGATCAAAATGTAAATACCAGTAATGCTATATTTACAAGTGATGTAGTGGTAATCCCTCATACTAACCAAATACCAAATGTATCTCTCAATATAGATTCTGCTTTAGATAATACAGACAAGCCTCTGTATGTATATATTGGTAAGGGAATGGGAAATATCAATATAAATTTAAATACCAATATGAATCGTCCAATCATTATTTGTATTGATGGTGAAAAAAATAGTTCTGGACCAACAGTGAATTTTAATATTCAGGGGCATACTTTTAAAGGTGCTATTTTTGCCCCGTATATTTATGATGATCCGTACAGTGGTCAAGGTTCGATGTTAATAAATGCTGCGAATAGTAAATTTATAGGTTCTATAGTTACTAGGTCTGCTACGATTGCAGGTGATAATGCATCCTTTGTTTTTAAGGATTATACGAAGAGTGGTAATTCAGTAAATAGTGGTGGAGGTAACTCGGGAGCAGATGTTGGGAAGGATAGCCCAATTAGATTGGTATCTTCACCAGAGGGCCTAAGTTGGGATTGAGCAATCACCCCTTCTGCCCCTTTGGGGCACCTTCCCCTTGAGGGACGGCTTGAATTCTTCATTTTAAGCAATAAAAAAGGCAACTCCTGGGTTATTGTCCTTGGAGATGCCTTTTTGCGCAATACAAAAGCGGGAACAACCGAACGTTCCCGCTTTTGCCGCCTCTATACCTTCTGCCACCTACCACATACTAGATGTAGTAGGCCTCCCATGACTATATTACAACAAATGGGGGCGCATTTCAATACCGGGAGGAGAGAATTTTTCGGTACTTGTTCTGGTACTTGTTCCGGTGCAAGGGATGAGGAGGGGATGGACGGGTGTTTTCTGAAAGTTTCTTGCATGGCTGACAGGGGAACGGGGGAGTGATGACGAATCTAATAGATAATACACAAGTGATTGATGCGTGGGCGCTTGTTAGTGAGAAAGGAAGCGATTCACATGTATTTTTATTGTGAGGCATGCAAGAAAGAATATCCATTGAACAGTCATTTTTATCGTTGTGAGTGCGGCGGTATGCTGAGCTGCATAAAGATCCGGATGATGTGCTGGCTTCGGGGATTACGCTTGGCGAGGTGGAGACGCCGCTTTTGCCGTTCCAGGTGGATCAGCTCGATTTCCTGCTGAAGCTGGAGAATCTGCAGCCGACGGGGTCTTTCAAGGATCGTGGGGCGTACACGCTCATCAATGAGCTGCATCATCTTGGCATCAAGGAGGTTGCCCTGGATTCTTCGGGCAATGCCGGTGCGTCGATGGCTGCTTATGCGGCAGCAGCGGGCATGAAGTGTACGGTTTATGTGCCTGATGATATCTCTCAGGAGAAGGTGGCTCAGATCGAGGCGTACGGTGCGAAGATCGTCAAGGTGGCTAACGGGCGCATGAAGGCTTGTGCGGCAGTCAAGCAGAATCTCGGCAAGGCGTATTATGCTTCGCATGTCTATAATCCTTTGTTCTTCGAGGGCATCAAGTCCATGGCGTATGAGATGTATCATCAGCTCCATGAGCATGTCCCTGATTATATCTTTGTGCCGGTCGGCAATGGCACGCTGCTTTTGGGGCTGTTCCTCGGGTTCTGGGAGATCGGCCGCCTGCCGCAGTTCGTGGCGGTGCAGTCGGATAAATGTGCGCCGGTCTATGAGGCTTTCCATGACCTGCCGAAGGGGCCGCGCCGTTCGACGATTGCCGAGGCCATCCGCATTTCGGAGCCGAAGCGCATGGATGATATCCTGCGTGTGCTGAAGCTTTCGCATGGCGATGCGATCACGGTGGCGGATAAGGATATCCTCAAGGCACATAAATATCTTGGTCATCACGGCGTCTATGTCGAGATGACTTCGGCAGCGGCACTCGCTGGCGCTGCGCAGTATTTCAAGGACGGCAAGCCGGATAATTACAAGGTCGTCATCCCGCTGACGGGCAATGGCCTCAAACGTTGATGCTGATGGTGACGCAGGGCAGATGAGAAAGGACGAGAAGCTTGTTATACGGGATGATTGATATTGGCTCCAACACGGTGCGTATGGCGATTTATTTCATCGAGGGCACGCATGTGGAGATGCTCATGAAGAAGAAACATACGGTGGGGCTGGCGGCGTATCTCAAGGATGGCGTCATGCAGCAGCAGGGCATCGATAAGACGGTGGAGATCTTGACGGAGTTCAAGAGTTTCCTCATGAATTTCAACATCACGCATGTGGTGGCTTTCACGACGGCGGCATTGCGAAATGCAAGAACAGCAAGGCTGCTGTCGGTGAGATCGAGCGTCGCACGGGGCTGCCCATCCGCGTCATCACGGGCGATGAAGAAGCAACCTACGATTTCATCGGTGCGACGCACGGCTTGACGGCTGAGGGTGGGCTGCTCATCGATATCGGCGGTGCGAGTACGGAGATCGTCGTTTACCGCGGCCGCGAGATCCAGGAAAAGGTCAGCCTGCCTATCGGCTCACTGGCATTCTATACGAAGTATGTCGCAGGGATCCTGCCGACGGCAGAAGAATGTCAGGCGATGCGCGAGGAGGCTCGGGCGACGCTGGCAGCGGCGGAAGGCTTCGAGGATGTCAAGGAAGGGGCTATTGCGGGCATCGGCGGTACGTTCAAGGGGGCCTGTGCGCTTTACAATGCATTGTTCCACGAGTCGGCGGACAACGTGAAGATGGAGGCGGCAAAACTCTCGGAGATCATCCGCCGCTTTACGTTCGAGCATACCCTGACCGAGGAGACGACGGTGATGCTGATGCGTACGGTGCCGGAGCGCATGCATACGGTCATCCCGGGACTCATCATCGCCGAGGTACTCGCAAGCCGTTTCCACAGTCAGAGCATCACCTACAGCGATTCGGGCGTACGCGAAGGGTACATTTACGCTGAGGTCTTAGGACGGTGAATGTTGACGAATGGTTCTTCTCCTATAAGGTCCACCGGAGCGACTGCCCGGTGGACCTTATTCGTATTAGGACTGTTCAGCCCTTGCAATACGGGCGTTTGTGGACTTTTGAGCGGGAAAATGGTATAATTAAATGCTAAATGATTTTGTAAAAAATGAGTTTTCTTTTTAGATTTTGAGGTGAGATTGTGGATTTTGGACAGGGAAAGATCGTACCGGTCAATCTGGAACACGAGATGAAGAACTCATACATCGATTATGCCATGAGTGTCATCGTTGCACGTGCCTTGCCGGATGTCCGGGACGGCTTGAAACCAGTACACCGCCGCATCCTTTATGCGATGCAGGAAGCGGGCATGGGCTCCAACAAGCCCTATAAGAAATCGGCCCGTATTGTCGGTGAAGTCCTCGGTAAATATCATCCGCATGGCGATTCTTCCGTTTATGATGCCATTGTGCGCATGGCGCAGGATTTCTCCATGCGCTACATGCTCGCGGACGGCCATGGCAACTTCGGCTCGGTCGACGGCGATCCGGCGGCTGCCATGCGTTACACCGAGGTCCGCATGTCGAAGATTGCGGAACTCATGCTGCAGGATATCGATAAGGATACTGTTGACTTTACGCCAAACTATGATGAGTCCCTGAAGGAACCGTCGGTGCTGCCGGCGAAGTTCCCGCAGCTGCTCGTCAATGGCACGAGCGGCATCGCAGTCGGCATGGCGACGAACATCCCGCCACACAATATGTGCGAGGTCATCGACGGTACGCTGATGCTCATCGATAATCCGGATGCATCAGTGGAAGAACTCATGACGGCCATCAAGGGGCCGGATTTCCCGACGGCTGGTCTCATCCTGGGACAGGATGGCATCCGTCAGGCGTATACGACGGGACGCGGCGTCATCAAGATGCGTGCCAATGCCCGCATTGAGACGATGTCGAATGGCAAGCCGCGCATCATCGTGACGGAACTGCCGTATCAGGTCAACAAGGCCCGCCTCGTCGAGAAGATTGCCCAGCTCGTGCGCGACAAGCAGATTGAGGGCATCACGGATCTGCGTGATGAATCGGATCGCGGCGGCATGCGCATCGTCATCGATTTGCGCCGCGATGCCAATGCCAACGTCATCCTGAACCAGCTCTACAAGCATACGCAGCTGCAGGACAGTTCGGCGTCATCATGCTGGCACTCGTCGACGGCAAGCCGAAGATCCTGAATCTCAAGGAAGTTCTGCATTACTACATCAAGCATCAGGAAGATGTCATCACGCGGCGCACACGCTATGAACTCAAGAAAGCGGAAGCACGCGCGCATATCTTGGAAGGCTTGACGATAGCCCTCGATCATCTCGATGCCGTCATCACGACCATCCGCGAGAGCCGTACGGCTGATATCGCCCGCACGGCGTTGATGGAAGGCTTCAAGCTCTCCGAGAAGCAGGCCCAGGCCATCCTTGATCTGCGTCTCCAGCGCCTGACGGGGCTCGAGCGCGAGAAGATCGAGGAAGAGTATCAGGAAGTCTTGAAGGCAATCGAGGAGTACAAGGCCATCCTCGCCGACGAGAGCCGCATCCTGGGCATCATCAAGGATGAACTCACGGCAGTCAAGCAGAAGTTCGGCGATGCACGCCGCACGCGCCTGACGGTCGATACGAGTGAGATCGATGTCGAAGACCTCATCGCCGAGGAAGATGTCGTCATCACGCTGACGCACAACAACTACATCAAGCGTATGCCGCTCGATACGTACCGCCGTCAGAACCGTGGCGGCAAGGGCATCAAGGGCATGGGCACGAAGGAGACGGATTTCGTCGAGAATCTCCTGATCACGACGACGCATCATACGATCCTGTTCTTCACGAACCGCGGCCGCGTCTACCATCTCAAGGCCTATGAGATCGCTGAGGCCAGCCGCACGGCGAAGGGCACGGCCATCATCAATCTGCTGCAGCTTGAGAAGGATGAGAAGATCACGGCGGTCATCCAGGTCAAGGGCTTCAATCCCGACGCCTATCTCTTCATGGCTACGAAGAAGGGCATTGTCAAGAAGACGAGCCTTGTTGAGTTCAAGAACCTGCATAAAGGCGGCCTCAATGCCATCAATCTCGATGACGATGATGAACTCATCGGCGTCAAGTTCACGGATGGTGAACGCGATATGATCCTTGGCACGAAGTGGGGCATGGCCATTGTCTTTGCAGAGGATGATGTGCGTGCCATGGGACGTGCCGCCCGCGGCGTCAAGGGCATCAGCCTCAATGACGGCGATGAGGTCATCGGCATGGATACGCTCTCGCCGAATGCCGAAGTCCTGACGGTCACGGCCGAGGGCTATGGCAAACGCACGGAGACGAGCGAGTATCGCACGCAGAACCGCGGCGGCAAAGGCCTCATCAATCTCAAGGTCACGGAGAAGACGGGCGATGTCATCGGACTGCGCGTCGTTCATCCGGACCAGGAACTCATGCTCATCACGACGGAAGGTATCGTGATCCGCACAAACATCTCCGATATCTCGGTCATCAGCCGCAACACGCAGGGCGTCAAGCTCATGGCTACGGCAGAAAATGACACGGTTGCTTCGATGGCTGTCATGGATCAGAAAACTGATGGCTTGAAGATCGGTTGAAGAATGATTTGGGAAGGTGGGAGGTATATCACCCGGCCGATATCTTCGAGAACTGAATCATGCAAAAAGGCTATTCCCTTGCGTAATGCTTAGGGAGTAGCCTTTTTTCATGGAATCAGGATGTCAGCAGGTCTCGCTTTTCTGGAAGCTCACGGGGATTCGTGGCACTCGTGGCTAGTTACGATCTGTGCGGTGCCAGGTAGATGCGTCCGTGGGCGTCGATGCGGCTCAGGTGGCGCAGGTAGAAGCGGGCGATGATACCGGTCAGCAGGGCGGAGATCAGGGTGCCTTCGCGGATGCCCTCGATGGTGCCCATGGTCAGCACGGAGACGATGGCCGCAATCACGACGAGGCTGACATCGTTGCCGACTTTGACCTTGCCGAAATCGATATGGAATTTATGGGCAAAGACATAGACGGCACCTTCGCCGGCGAGCATGAGGACGTCGGCGATACCCTGCCCGGCGACGCCGAGCGCGACGAGGCTGTGCCGAGTACGCAGAGGGCAAGCTGGAGCGGGTAGACTTCCGGCACGATGACAAAGAGATGCATGAAGAAGTCGATGCAGAGGCCAAAGAGGATTGTCACGGGAATCTGCAGCCAGAAGACCGTGGGGAAATCGCGCCGCAGCATCAGGAGTTCGAAGACGACAAAGACCATGTTGACGGCAAAGGTCGTCTGACCGAAGGTGAATGGCGAGATCAGGCTCAGGACATACGGCAGGCTCGAAATCGGCGAAGTACCCAAGAGACTCTTGACGACAAGCGCAATGCCGGCCGACTGGATCATGATGGCTACGACCAGTAGTAGATAGCGTTTGGGGGTAGACAAGAAAATCCTTCTTTCACAATTTATTTTCTTAAATTATACAATGTCTGGACCACGAAGAAAAAGACGAATGGCATGTTTTCCTCATTTCATTCGTCTTTTTCTTTGCGGGGTTCACTCAATCCAGTGGATTTTCTTGGCGTCGTAGCGGTCGACTTGCGGCTTCTTGCCGATGGGATAGCCGAAGGGCAGCAGGCAGAAGGCATACTGGTTGTCGGGCAGGCTCAGGATCTTGTCGACGGCCTCCATGCGTTCGGGGACGGGAGAGACGGCCATCATGACGCCGCCAAGGCCGAGTTCCTCCAGTTCAAGCCAGAGGTTTTCGGTGGCAATGGCGCAGTCGATATCGGTGATGGTCGGGAAGATGACGTCCTTGCGAGCGGCGATGACAAGTACGACCGGGGCTTTGGCGGCCGATACGGCATAGGGGCTCGTCTTGGCGAGCGCTTCAATCGTCTCGCGCTTCGTCACGACGTAGAACTCCCAGGGCTGCTGGTTGCCGGCCGACGGTGCGACAAAGCCAGCCTGCAGCAGTTTTTCGATTTTCTCTTTCTCCACGGGCCTGTCCTCGAATTTGCGGACGCTCGTGCGGGTGAAGATGGCGTTCATGGTATCATCCTTTCTCTTTTGTCTTTGTCTATGTTCATTATAGCAGATGCGATTCTATCCTCAATACTATCCTTTGGCACCTGATGCAGCGGACGCACCGTTATGGGGAACTGCATCGTCTGATTCCGCAGGCGACGCCGAAGATGCTGACGCAGCAGCTCCGTGAGCTCGAAGCGAATGGCGTCATCCACCGCGAAGTCTACCCCGTCGTGCCGCCGCGCACGGAGTACAGTCTGACCGAGTTCGGCCAGAGCTTGTCTCCCATCATCGAGGCGATGTGCGAATGAGGCAAGGTGAACATGAAGCAGAGAATACTGCCCGGGGCTGAGGAATGACGGTTCTCTGGCAGGAGATGAGAGAAAAATCGGTCTATCCGTATCGTATGATGCGGATAGACCGATTTTTGTCTTTATGGTCTTTTATTCATCAGGCCGTGGCTTCTTTTGCACGCTCGTTTTCAAGCAGATTGCGCGTATGGCGGGCAACCTGTTCCGGCGTGACATCCGTGCGGCGGGCTACGCCGCTTTCAATGGCTGCTTTGGCGACGGCAGCTGCGACGGTCGGTGCGACGCGCGGGTCGAACGGACTCGTGATGACGTGTTCTTCATCAAGCGTCTTGGCATCGATGAGGCCGGCGATGGCTTTTGCTGCAGCCATTTTCATTTCCTCGTTGATGGCTTTGGCGCGGACATCGAGAGCCCCGCGGAAGATGCCCGGGAAGGCCAGCAGGTTGTTGACCTGATTCGGATAGTCGCTACGGCCCGTGCAGACGATGCGGGCACCGGCAGCATGAGCGTCTTCCGGCATGATCTCCGGCGTCGGGTTGGCCATGCCCATGATGATCGGATCCTTCTTCATGGAGCGGACCATGTCTTTCGTGACGCAGCCAGCTACGGAGACACCGATGAAGACGTCGGCATCCTTGATGACATCTGCCAGTTTGCCGGCTTGATGCTCAGGGTTCGTGATCTTGGCAATATCGTCCTTGTACGGATTCATGCCTTCCGGGCGGCCTGTGTAGATGGCGCCCTTGGAGTCGCAGAGGATGATATTGTGGCCACCCATGCTGTAGATGAGGCGCGTGATGGCCTGGCCGGCAGCACCGGCACCGTTGATGACGAATTTCGAATCCTGGAAGTTGCGCTTCGTCAGTTTGAAGGCATTGATGAGTGCCGAGACAACGACGATGGCCGTACCATGCTGGTCATCGTGGAAGACCGGGATATCGAGCTTCTCGCGCAGGCGGCGCTCGATGTCGAAGCACTGCGGTGCTTGATGTCCTCAAGGTTGATGCCGCCAAACGTCGGAGCCATGAGTTCGACGGCGCGGACAATCTCATCGACGTCCTGCGTATCCAGGCAGATGGGGACGGAATCGACACCGGCGAATCCCTTGAACAGGATGGCCTTCCTTCCATGACTGGCAGGCCGGCACCGGCACCGATGTTGCCGAGACCGAGTACGGCACTGCCGTTCGTCACGACGGCGACCATATTGCCCTTGGCCGTATAATCGTAAATCGTTTCGGGATCCTTCTTGATCTCAAGGCATGGTGCAGCAACGCCTGGCGAATAGGCCAGCGTCAAATCACGTGATTTCTGGAGAGGCACTTTGCTGCGCATCTCAATCTTGCCCTGATTGTCTTTATGTAAAGCCAATGCCTTCTCGTTGATGTTCTTCATACTCATACATTCCTTTCCCTGTGTTCGACCTATCGACTGCCATCGATATCCTTAGTCTAACGATTATACGTATGGATTACTGTGACTGATGTTACACTTCAAGTATTATTCTTGGTTATGACTTAATAATCTGTAAAATCGTGTTGAATACTATTATATAGTTTTATATAGAAAATACAAATATCCATTATTAATTGCCCCCATAACCGGCAGTTATATGCACAAAGAAAAAGAGAAGCAGACAGGATATATGTCTGCTTCTCGTGATGTTTTCATGGATTCCTGGGAAAGATCATTGTGTCTTGCCCGTGTTGCTGCTATTTTTTGTCGGGGCAGCTGGAGCCGCGCTCTGGCTGACACTGCTGGACGGGGATTTGCTTTCCTGTGCTTGAGAGGCATTGTGGCTTTCCGTTGAAGAAGTGCTGTGTGACTTGCCGGAGGTAGAGGCTTGGGATTTGCCTGGACTCTGTGTATTTTTCTGCGTGCTGCTCTTGCTGCTCGGCGTTTTCGTTGCCGGCGCAGATGTGGCATTGGCAGGGATCGAAGTTTCGTATTCGTGTTCAGCGCGGTCAAGAAGGGCGCGCTCACTGGCATTGAGCTGGATGCCGAGCGTTTCGGCGAGCGTCGTGCGCAGCTTGCGCAGATCCGGGATCCAGTAGCTGACTCCATCGATGTAGAGCGGCTTGCCAGGGACCATTTCCGTCTTGAGCCCGTTCTTCTGGGCTTCCTTGAGCGTACCGGCAAATTCCAGCATCTGGCGGAAGGAAAGGTCGGTCTTGACGGAGGACATGACTTCCTTGATGACGGACGGGAGCTTCGGGATGATGGCCGGTGAAGTCACTTTGTCCATGCAGGCTTTCATGAATTTCTGCTGACGTTTGATGCGGCCGATGTCGCCTTCCTCGTCACGATAGCGTACGTAGGTGACGGCGGTCTTGCCGTCCATATGCTGCATGCCCGGCTTGAGGTCGATGATGAGGCCGCCGTCGTCATCCCAGGGGTCTTCATAGTACATGCGCTTCTCGACCTCGATATCGATACCGCCGATGGCATCGATGATCTTCTGGAAGGCCTGGATGTTGATGACGACATAGTGATCCATATTGACACCGAGGAAATCCTCTACGGTGCGCTGTGCGAGCTTCTCGCCGCCTTCCGTGCCGCCCTTGGCACTGCCATAGGCGTAGGCAGCATTGATCTTATCCCAGCCGTGTCCCTTGATCTTGACGCGGGTGTCGCGCGGGATGGACATGAGTGCGGCCTGATCCTTTTTGGGATCGATGGTGGCGACCATCAGGGTGTCGCTGCGCCCCACATCGTCTTCTCGTTCGTCGACGCCCATGATCATGATGGTGGATTTGTCTTTGGCGGTCAGCAGGCCGTCTTCGACAATATCGTCGGCAGATTTATCGAGCAGGCTGCTGGAGGCGAACATGGCGCCGGCAACTGCTGCGCCGACAAAGGCCAGGATCAGCAGCACCCAGAGCCAAATTCGGTGCTTGCGGCGTGAACGGCGTGACTGGCGCGGCGGGATCGGATTGGTTTGCAAATTGATACCTTCTTTTCTGATGACAGCAAAACTTCCCATTATCCGGGTATATTCTTATTATAAGGAGACGCAGGCTCCCGTGCAATTACTTTATTGATATCCACACTATATCGTAAGCAACAAGACTGAAAAAAAACTGTAGGCGTGTTAGAATAACATGAGGACAAGAAAGGGAGGGATTCTCATGGCAGATGAGATTGAACGGAAATTCCTGGTGAATGAGGCTGGCAGCCGCAGCATGAGGCGTGCGCATCGCCCAGGGGTATCTGTCATCTGTACCGGAGCGCACAGTGCGCGTGCGCATCAAGGGGGATAAGGGATATCTTACGGTCAAGGGACGCAATGAGGGCATCCGGCGGCTGGAATTTGAGTATGAGATTCCCTGTGAGGATGCGGAGGCCTTGCTGAAGCTCTGCGAACAGCCGCTCATCGAGAAGATGCGCTATCTTGAGGCGGTAGGGGGCTTTACCTGGGAGGTTGATGTCTTTGCCGGAGCGAATGCGGGCCTGCGCGTGGCGGAGATCGAGCTGCCGGCAGTGGATACGCCGTTTGAGAAGCCGGATTGGGCTGGACAGGAAGTTTCTGGGGATGCACGTTATTACAATTCAAGCCTGATCCGTCAGCCTTATCGCCTGTGGAAAAGCGAGCTTTGAACTGTTTTGGATATCCACAGGCAGTAGTGGGGAAAATCGCCATGAAAAGCGCAAGATATGGGCATTGACAAGTCCATTTTTCATATATATGGTGGTTATCCACGGATTTATCCACATTATCCACAGAAAAAGAGAAAAATTTTAGCCACAATATACACAGAAGCCTGTATATATTATAGTAGGATTTGAAAAATATATTTTGTAGCTGACAGGTTTATCCACAGGTGTGGATTCTTTTGTGGATAACAAGAAGGGGAATACTATGGGGACAATGATGATATCCAATGAAGAATTGATGATGCGGCTGGTGCTATCCTGCATCCTAGGCGGCATTATCGGCTATGAACGGCAGTCACGCCGCAAGTCGGCGGGACTGCGTACGAATGTACTCGTCTGCCTCGGAGCCTGCCTCATCATGGTGATGTCGGAGGGGATTTACCAGGGCGTCGAGGGACATACGAATGCTGATCCGGCCCGCCTGGCGGCTCAGGTCGTCAGCGGCATCGGCTTCCTGGGTGCCGGTGCCATCATGAAGGAGGGCCTGACAGTCACGGGACTGACGACGGCGGCTTGTCTCTGGGTCGTAGCTGGTGTAGGACTGGCTGTGGGCGGCGGGTTCTATTCGGGAGCGCTCCTTACGACAGCCTTGGTATTCGTGACGCTGGGCACGCTTTCGCGGCTGGATGAATGGGTGGACCACGAGAAGAATTTTTCCTTGTCCATCCATACGATTGACCGGCCGGGGCAGATGCTTCTGATCAACAATTGCCTGGAGGGGCTGCATCTCAGGATCCGCGGGGTCAAGATCAAATCGGATGATCTCGATGATGGGCGCTGGGGCAAGAAGGGACGCAAAGTCCTCTCCATCGACCTGGAGGTCTACAATCCGCAAGGCGTAAAAGGCGTCATCGTGGTCGATGCCGTGCGCAGCCTGGAAGGCGTGCAGGGAGTCGATCTGATCTGAAACATCGCAATAAAAAACGTGTCCGGGCGGACACGTTTTTTTGCTTATATAGAGTGAGTATGATTATTCTTCATCCTTCTTGAGCGGCTTCTTGAGGATGGAGAGGACAACGCAGCCGATGACAGCGCCGACGATGATGGAGACGAGGTACATCAGCGGGTTGCCGATGGTCGGTACGACGAAGATACCGCCGTGCGGAGCGCGCAGCGTGCAGTCGAAGGCCATCGTCAGAGCGCCGGTCACGGCCGAACCGATGACGCAGGACGGGATGACGCGCAGCGGGTCAGCGGCAGCGAACGGGATGGCGCCTTCCGTGATGAAGGAGAGGCCCATGACGTAGTTCGTGATACCGGCTTTGCGCTCGCTTTCCGTGAAGCGGTTCTTGAAGAATGTCGTGCAGAGGGCAATCGCGAGCGGCGGGACCATGCCGCCGGCCATGACAGCAGCCATGACGTGGAACTCACCGGAGGCCAGGAGACCCGTACCCGTGACGTAGGCAGCCTTGTTGATCGGGCCACCCATATCGACGGCCATCATGCCGGCGACGATCATGCCCATGAAGATGCGGGCAGAGGGATCCATGTTCTTCAGCGTGTCAACCATCCAGCCGTTGATGGCGGAAACCGGCGGCGCGATGATGAAGAGGCTGATGAAGCCCATGATCAGGATGCCGAAGAACGGATAGATGAGCATCGGCTTGATGCCTTCGAGGGAATCCGGCAAGCATTTCGAAGCTTTCTTGAGGAAGTTGACGATGTAGCCGCCGAGGAAACCGGCAATCAGAGCGCCGAGGAAGCCGGAACCCGTCGTGCCGGCGAGCGCACCGCCGACGAAACCGACGGCCAGGCCCGGGCGGTCGGCAATCGACATGGAGATGAAACCGGCGAGGACCGGCAGCATGAAGCCAAAGGAGGCACCGCCGATGTCTTTGAAGAATTTGGCGAGCGGCGTGTTGGAACCGAAGTTCTTCGGGTCGATGGAGTAATCATCGAACAGGAAGGCCAGGGCGATGAGGATACCGCCGCCGACGACGAACGGCAGCATATGGGAGACGCCGTTCATCAGGTGCTTGTAGATCTGGCGGCCAAGGCTCTCGCCCTGGACGTCTGCAGCGCTTTCTTCCGTGTCGCTGCCCGAAGCATGGTAGACCGGAGCATCGCCCTTGAGCGCACGGTCGAGGAGTTCATCGGCCTTGTTGATGCCGTCGGCGACTTTCGTGATGACGACTTTCTTGCCGTCGAAACGGGCCATGGCGACGTTCTTGTCGGCGGCGACAATGATGCCGTCTGCTGCGGCAATCTCGTCGTCCGTCAGGATGTTCTTGGCACCGCCGGAGCCGTTCGTCTCAACCTTGATGGAGATGCCGCGCTTCTTGGCGTGCTGCTCGAGGCTCTCGGCAGCATGAAGGTGTGGGCGATGCCCGTCGGGCAGGCCGTGACAGCCAGGACCTGGATATGGTCGCTCTGGGGCGCTTCTTCGACGGCTTCTGCTTCTTCTGCCTTCGGTGCTTCGAATTTGCCATCTTCCTTGAGGTCGATGAGGTGCAGGAATTCTTCTTTCGTCTTGGCGGCAATCAGGGCTTCCTTGAAGTCCGGGTCCATGATCATCATGGCGAGCTGCTGCAGGATTTGGATATGTGCATCGTTGGCGGAATCCGGAGCGGCGATCATGAAGAACAGGCGGGCCGGATTGCCGTCCATGGACTCAAAATCCATGCCCTCCGGCACGGTCATGGCAGCGAGGCCGGCTTCTTTGACGCCTTTGCTCTTGGCATGCGGCGTGGCGATGCCGTCGCCGAGACCTGTCGTGCCTGATGCTTCGCGGGCGAAGACATCACTCAAGTACTGTTCCTTATCCGCGAGATTGCCGGAGGCTGCCATGAGGTCGGCAAGCTGACGGATGGCTGACTTCTTGTCAGTCGGCTTTACGCCAGAGCGATGCTCTCACTCTTGAGCAAGTCAGTGATACGCATGTATTTCTCTCCTTTTTGATGAATGGATGGGTTTAAGCAATGGTTTTGAGGAGTGCTTCGACTTCCGGGCGCGTGGCGAGATTCTCGCTGAAGGCGGAAGCGGAACCCGTGGCGACGCCCATGTGGAAGGCCGTCGCGAAATCACCCTGCGATTCCATGTAGCCTGTGATGAAACCGGCTACCATGGAGTCGCCGGCACCAACGGAGTTGACGAGCTTGCCCTTCGGTGCCGGGCATTTGAAGGAACGGCCGTCTTCCGTCAGCAGGATGGCACCGTCGCCGGCCATGGAAATCAGCACGTTCTGCGCGCCTTTTTCCTGCAGCTTCTTGGCGTAAGTGATGATTTCCTCATCCGTCGTGAGCTTGACGCCGAACATATCGCCGAGTTCGTGATTGTTCGGCTTGATGAGGAACGGGTGGTACTTGAGGACGTTGAGCAGCAGTTTCTTCTCCGCGTCGACGACGATGCGGATGCCGCGACCCTCGAGACGGGCCATGATCTTCTCGTAGATGTCGTCTGGCAGCGTCTTCGGGATGGAGCCGGCGAGTACGAGCGTGTCGCCTTCCTGGAGCTTATCGAGCTTGTCAAAGAGTTCTTCGCGCTTGGCTTCACTGATGTCCGGTCCCTGGCCGTTGATTTCGGTCTCGTTTTCGGCCTTGACTTTGACGTTGATGCGCGTGAAGCCTTCCGGCAGCTGCACGAAGTCGTGCTTGACATGGAAGGTGTCGAGCTGGCGCTTGATTTCTTCGCCCGTAAAGCCTGCTGTGAAGCCGAGAGCCGTACTCTCATGGCCGAGATTCCCAAGGACGATCGAGACGTTGATGCCCTTGCCGCCGCCGAGTACCTGCTCGTAGTTCACGCGATTGATTTCGCCTGCCGTGAAGGAATCGAGCCGCACGATGTAATCGAGGGACGGATTGAATGTAACGGTGTAGATCATTTCTTACTCTCCTTCCAGTATCGTGGTACAGTCCAGATACTTCCTATCGATGAGATGACCGGTGATGATGGTGGCACTTGAGATGTTTGCGAATGTGATGGGCGAGATCTTGTTGAATTTTGACTGGTCAGCCAGGACATAGGCATGTTCGCAGCGGGAGAGTGCCTCGCCCTTGACGAGCCCCTCGCTGGAGTCCGGCGTGGAAAAGCCGGATTTGATGCTGATGCCGTTCGTGCCGAAGAAGCCTTTCGTGAAGTTGTAGAGTTCCAGATTGTGCAGGGCTTCCGTACCGATGACGGCTTCCGTGACCGATTTGATCTGTCCGCCCAGAATGAAGACTTTGAAGCCTTTGGCGGCAAGACGGGAGGCGTGGGGCAGTCCGTTCGTCACGTAAACGGCCTGGCGTTCTTTGAGGAAATCGACCAGATGCAGCGTGGTCGAGCCGGCATCGATGTAGACGAAATCGCGTCTCGTTACGAGACTGGCGGCACGACGGGCGATGGCGATCTTTTCTTCGGTGCAGCGGCTGTTCTTGGTCGGCATGTCTTCTTCCATGGCACTGTAATTGTTGTCGATGGAAGTGGCACCGCCATAAACCTTGTACAAGAGGCCGCGCTTGTGGAGTACCGTGAGATCGCGGCGGATGGTAGACTCCGATGTGCTGAGGGCACGGGTCAGTTCCGGAACGGTCACGGCCCGCTTTTCTTTGAGGATGCGCAGGATCGTGGCATATCGTTCTTCCGTAAGCATGGCGTTCACACCTTTCTATGACTCAATGATATCACCAAAGTCAGTCAAAGTCAATCATATCCACTTATGAATACAAAAAGAATGAGCATAAATGATTGATAACGATTAAGAATCATACAGACCCGAATGCTTCATGTACACCCATGGACAGGAGAAGGACGTCGTACCGAGATTTCACCTTTTTTTCATGGAGAAAGCTGGTATTTTCTTATATAATGTAAAGTACAGAAGCGTAATATAAATAGGAAAAGAGGAAAATAGATGACCGATATCAAGCAAGATGTACAGAAAATCGTGCCCACGGAACGAGCCAAAGCAGCTATCCAGCAACACCGCAAGGCGTCATTCTACGTCAAGAAGTACTTGACGATTTTCCTGGGGGCTATCATTGCGGCCGCAGGACTCGAATTGTTCCTGATCCCGAACAACGTTATCGATGGCGGTGTTGTCGGTATCTCCATCATGATGAGTTCGATCACGGGATTGTCGCTTGGCGTATTCCTCGTGCTGCTCAATATCCCGTTCCTGTATCTTGGCTACAAGCAGATCGGCAAGAACTTCGCCATCGCGACAACGATAGCCATCTGCCTGCTTTCTGCCTGGTCGGCTGTCTTTGCGCCAATCCCGCGCGTGACGGACGATCCGTTCCTGGCGGCGATTTTTGGCGGCATCATCGACGGTCTCGGCGTCGGCCTCATCATCCGCGCAGGCGGTTCTCTGGACGGCACGGAGATCGTGGCGATCATCATGGACAAGAAGTCCGTGTTCTCGGTGGGGGAAGTCGTCATGTTCATCAATCTCTTCATCCTGTCGAGTGCCGGCCTGCTCTATGGCTGGGATAAGCCATGTATTCGCTGGTGGCTTATTTCGTCATTTCCAAGATGATCGACGTCGTCATCAAGGGCCTTGATGAATCGTATGCCGTCATGATTGTCACGAACGAACACGACGAGATCACCTCCGCCCTCAATGACCGCCTGGGCCGAGGCGTTACCCTGCTGCACGGCCAGGGCGGCTACACGGGCGAGCCGAAGGAAGTCCTCTACTGCGTCGTCACCCGCCTCGAAGTCGATAAGCTCAAGGAGATTGTCCTTGAGAAAGACGAGAATGCGTTCGTGACGATCAATGCCGTGCATGATATCGTGGGCGGCCGTTTCAAGAAGAAAGCCATTCATTGAGCCAGCGGCATGGCGTGTACGTTGGCTCTGCCTGAACCTGTTTGGAGGTGTTCATGATGCGCAAGTTGATTCCTTTCCTTTGCATGCTGGTGATGCTGGCTGCCCTTTGTAGTGTGGCTGCGGCCGCAGAGCGCCAGCCTTTGCGGGTGGCACAGTATCCGCTCGTCGTGCAGTCGTCCTGGCAGGAACCGGGCCTGGAGGTCACGGATGAACTCGAAGGCAGATTGACCGGGCTCTGCACGTGCCGCTCAACGGCACGCTGCATCGCGTGGAGTATCTGCCGGAAAAGGATTGCCTGGCTGCCTGGGATGAGGCCGAGAATGACAATGCTCGCAGAAACTCAAGGCGATGGCAAAAGCCGTGGCGAGAAGCTCGATGCCGACCTTGTCGTGATCCCTGTCATCAACGACTACGTCCAGTACACGACGATGAGCTGGCACTGGGACCGCGACATCATCCTGCACAGCTATGTTTCGCTGGAACTCGTGGTGTATGACCGTGCGACGGACAAGGTAGTCGATAAGAAGGCTTCCCGTTTCTATGATGACGATTATTCCACGACGGGGACGGCTTCGTATCTGGCCCGTGAAGCCATGACGGATCTCATCCAGCAGGTGAATCTGCGCGGCTATATCTGGGACCGTCCTGCTATGGCGCAGGTTCCTGCTGGAGAGGCCGCAACGCAGGTTCCGGCAGGGCAGGGTCAGGCGGCCGCAAAAAAATGAAGTTCGCCCTTGACAAGTTACAAGGTTACAATTATAATGTAAACATATTAATCAGATATGTTTACACACCGTTGGGTGAGCCGTGATAGAAAGGGGCCGTTATTCATGAGTGAAGAGAGAAAGTACCATTTTGAAACGCTGCAGCTGCATGTTGGTCAGGAGCAGGCCGATCCTGCTACGGATGCACGCGCTGTACCGATTTACCAGACCACGTCTTTCGTATTCCACAATGCCCAGCATGCTGCGGATCGTTTTGCACTCAAGGATGCCGGCAATGTCTACGGCCGCCTGACGAATCCGACGGAAGACGTATTCTCCAAGCGCATCGCGGCTCTGGAGGGCGGCGTGGCAGCTGTCGCTGTGGCATCTGGTGCTGCGGCTGTCACGTATACGCTCGAGGCTCTCGTTCACCAGGGACAGCACATCGTTGCCGCCACGACCATCTATGGCGGCACGTACAACCTCTTTGAGCATACGTTCCCGAATTACGGCATTGAGACGACGTTCGTCGACCCGACGAAGGGCGTCGAGGTCTTCGAAGAGGCTATCAAGGAGAATACACGCGTCGTTTACATTGAGTCCATCGGCAATCCGAATGCCAACCTCATCGACATCCAGGCTGTAGCTGACATCGCTCATAAGCATAAGATCCCGCTTGTCGTTGACAGCACGTTCGCGACGCCGTATCAGCTGCGTCCGTTCGAATACGGTGCCGATATCGTCGTCCACTCTGCTACGAAATTCATCGGCGGCCATGGCACGACGCTCGGTGGCGTACTCGTCGACAGCGGCAAGTTTGACTGGATTGCTTCGGGCAAATTCCCGCAGTTCGTCGAGCCGAACCCGAGCTATCATGGCATCAGCTTCGCCAAAGATGTCGGTGCTGCAGCATTTGCAACGTACGTCCGCACGCTGATCCTGCGCGATGAAGGTGCAACGCTTTCGCCGTTCAATGCTTTCCTGCTGCTGCAGGGCACGGAGACGCTGTCGCTGCGCGTTGAGCGCCATGTGGAGAACGCTCTGAAGGTTGTCGACTATCTTGCCAAGAATCCGCATGTCGATAAGGTCAACCATCCATCTCTGCCGGATCATCCGGATCATGAACTCTACAAGAAGTATTTCCCGAACGGCGGCATTTCCATCTTCACGTTCGAGATCAAGGGCGGCGCTGAAGCTGCCAAGAAGTTCATTGACCATCTCCAGGTCTTCAGCCTGCTGGCCAATGTCGCGGATGTCAAGTCGCTTGTCATCCATCCGGCTTCGACGACGCACTCTCAGATGAACGAGCAGGAACTCCTGGCATCTGGCATCACGCCGTCGACAATCCGCCTGTCCATCGGCACGGAGCATATCGACGATATCATCTACGATCTCGACCAGGCATTCAAGGCACTGGACTGAGTGAGAGCTTTGCAGCGGGGCTGCCTGTACATGACGTACAGGTGCCCCGCTTTTCTTATGCATTTTTGTAAAAAAAAATAAAATTTTTCTTTTTGACTTATTGACTTTTTGACTAATATGAGTATAATAAGAATTGTAAGGAGGTTGAGAGAGCTGGAAGGCCGGGAGGCCGGAGAGCGAATCTCAGATCTCCGGGCGTAACCTCAACAACAATTACGCAAGACAGAAAATGGCCCGGACGAAGAGCCGCAGGGCTCATGCCACGGGCTGAGACTTCAGGAAGGGGATCTTGATTATGTTTGGTTTGGTTCCATTTGCATCACGTCATGATTTAGCGAAGGAAGACAACGTATTTGATCGCCTGCTGGACGTCTTTGATGAACCGTTCATGACGAGCTTCAAAGCTCCGGAATTCAAGGTTGATGTCAAAGATAATGGCGACAGCTACGATCTTACGGCTGAGCTGCCAGGTCTCAAGAAGGAAGACATCTCCCTTACGTATGAGAACAACTATCTGACCATCGCTACGAAGAAGGATGAGAAGACCGATAAGAAGGACGAGAAGGGCAACTATGTACGCCGTGAACGTCATACGAGTTCGATGAGCCGTTCGTTCTATATCGACAACATCGATGATGCCAAATGCACCGCTGCGTACAAGGATGGTGTTCTCACAGTTCATATGCCGAAGACGGCCAAGACCGAAGCGAAGGTCATGAGATCAACATCACGGATGCTGCATAACGCGGACTGAGCCAAACACCGGCTTGCCGCTTGCGGGCGGCAGCTGGTGTTTGCTTCCATATTACCTTGTGAGACATTCTATAGCAAAGAGCAGGAACTGTTTTTAACGGTTCCTGCTCTTTGTTTTATTGGCATTTCCTGTCAATAGTGCTATCATAAAAACGACGGTACGCACGGTCTAAGGTGCGACTGTACAAGGAGGAAAAACATGAATAATTATGAGAAGTACCAGCAGGTCAAGAAAGAAGCTGGTGCCACAGGAGTCCTGCTCCTCGTGCTGATCGTGTTCTGGATGGTAGCAGGTTTTGGCCTGTCCGGGGTGCAGGCGGAGTTCCTGCATCTGCCGGTCTGGGTCTGGATGTCGAGCATCGGTGTATGGATATTTGCCATCGCAGGTGTCCGAGCGTTGACGCACTTCGTGTTCCGCGATATGCCGCTTGAGGATGAGGAGGTGGCTCGTCATGGCAAATGAGGGGAATCTCATGGCTCTGCTGCCGCTCCTGGTCTTCATGGGCATCATGGTGGGCATCAGTTTCTGGGTCAGGCACTCGAGTCAGGGGCTTGGACGCGATTTCGTCTCCCAGTATTTTATCGGCAATCGCGATCTTGGCGGCTTTGTGCTGGCCATGACGACGGTCGCCACGTACAGTTCTGTGAGTTCGTTTGTCGGCGGCCCAGGCATGGCCTTTTCCATCGGTTTCGGCTGGATCTATATGGCTGTGGTACAGGTCACGTCAATCTTTCTCGTCCTCGGCATTTTCGGCAAGCGCGTGGCCCTGCTTTCGCGCCGCTTGATGCGGTGACCGTGGTCGATATCATCCGCGAACGCTTCCAGTCCGATGGCCTTGCGGCCATGGCGGCTTTCATCATCGTACTGTTCTTCTGCGGTACGATGACGGCTCAGTTCGTAGGCGGCGCCAAGCTCTTTGCGACGGTCACGGGCTACAGCTATGAGACGGGGCTCTTGCTCTTTGGTCTGGTGGTCGTCGTCTATACGAGTATTGGCGGGTTCCGAGCCGTGGCTTTCACGGATACCTGCTGTGCCTTGATGATGATGGGCGGCATCGTACTGCTTCTCTATTACGTACTATCCGCAGGTGGCGGCTATACGGCTATCATGGAGAATATCCATGTGCAGCATCCTGAGATGCTGGAACCGCTTTCTGCCGGCCATATGCCTGTCGGACTCTATCTCACGCAGTGGATCCTCGTGGGCATCTGTACGATTGCGCTGCCACAGTCTGTCGTGCGTGGTATCAGTTACAAGGATACGAAAAGCCTGCACCGCGCCATGCTCATCGGTACGGTGGTCGTGGGCTTCATGAATATCGGCGTCAATTTCACGGGTATCCTGGCGCATGGCGTACTCTCGGGATCGCCGGCCGATTACGGCGGCGTTGACTACATCATCCCGAAGACCATCGTTGCGGCCATGCCATCGGCTCTCGTCGCTTTGCCATCATCGGCCTCTGGCGGCTTCCATCTCGACGATCTCGGGTCTCTTGATTGTCGCGTCGTCTGCCATCGTCAAGGATGTCTATCTCCATTACAAGCAGAAGCAGGGAGAAGAAGTCCCGGCGCGCCGTCTGCGCCTGCTTTCCGTCGTGGTGACGGCAGCCATCGGTGTAACGGTGTTCTTCATTGCCCTGACGCCACCGAGCCTCATCTGGATCATCAATATGTTTGCCTTCGGCGGACTCGAGACGGCCTTCTTCTGGACGTTGCTTTTCGGCCTGTTCTGGAAGAAAGCAAACAAGCTTGGCGCCATCCTTTCGATGGGCGGCGGTACACTTGCTTACTGCCTGACGCAGGGCCTGGGGTTCAAGGTCATGGGACTCCATCAGATCACCATCGGCATTACGGTTTCCCTGGTATTCTTCCTGATCGGGGCATATGCGGGCAAGCCTGCTGATGCGCGTGTCCTGCAGGTATTCTTCCCGGAACGTCCTGAAGGGATCAAGGGAGAGCCGGCCGAACCGGATTTGTTGTCAGAATCTGTTTGTCCTCTTGGGGGGGGGCAAAAGTTCTTGAAATAAAAACAGGAATATTTGTTTTGTCGGCGAATACTATATGATAATAGTATGTGGCATATTATGTGGCATATAAGGAGAAACCAATATCAGGCATCATTCTGTCAAGGATTCGTGTTCTGTAAGCCATGATGGCTGAGTCTCCGTTTAGCCGGGGACAGGTTTCTTTCTGTCTTGATATTCCTGCGTGATGACTGGCCTTAGCTTCATTTCTGCCGGAATGGGAAGGATTCATCATGAAGCTGTTTTACTCGCTGAAACGCAAGGTCCTGGCTGTATGTATTGCAGGCATGATCTTGATGGCTATCTGCATGGGTGCCATCAGCATCTGGACAATTTCACATCTGACCCATGACTATGAATTGCAGAATATGAATCACATCGTGGATAAGCAGACGGCTGCGATGGATGCAGAATTGCTGCGTTCTGAGAATATCGTGGATTATGCGACGAACTCGGTAGAACGGGAAATGAAGGGGCTTCATCTGCCTGTGAATGCTGCTTTTCGGCAGGATATGGCCAGACTGGTGGACAATGACTTCCAGGATGCTGTGCCGGGGCTTTCCCTGATCTGTTCCTACTATCTGTATTATCCTTCGGAAAATGCTACCGCAGTATGGAAAGCGGATCTAGCAAAGGATGGGACGTTCCAGGATGTGCAGGAGCAGTTCCGTGAGCAGGGCAGCTCTCTTGCTCCGCGTCATGTCAAGGCTTTTGCTTACATGACAGAACAGGGAAAACCCGTCTGGCTGGCTCCGTATTATTCAGCAACCCTGGCTCGGTATGTCATTTCTTATCTGTGTCCGGTTTTCCAAGAGGGCAAGATGGTAGCCATTGTGGGCGTGGATCTTGATTTTGAAGAGTTCATGCAAGAGATATATGGTGATGAGCCACAGAACGACAACCATGGCATCATGATCCTCAGCGATGGCAGCGGCAAGATGGTATATTCTCCAAAGACTCCACTGGGGGTACCTCTGGAGGACAAGGCTATCCATCTCAAAAGCTCGACCGATGAGGTGAAGATATCGGGCAAAACGGATGCCAATATGGTCTCCTACCAATGGGATGGGCAGGACAGCATAGCTTCCGTTTCATCCTTGCGCAACGATATGAACCTCATGGATTTGCGCACGGTCCGCCAGATTTATTCCCGAACACATCAGCCATGGCTCAGATGGCAGTAGGGCTGGTTCTTGTCTGCCTGCTGGTCTCCCTGTTGCCGCTCTATATGATCAACCGTTTGTCTCTGCGCCTGCAGAAGATTATCAGTGCTGCCCAACTGGTGGGACAGGGGCATTTTGATGTCGATATCCACGACGATCAGCCGGATGATATCGGTGAATTGAGCCGCAATTTCCAGTCCATGGTGGAGAAGGTCGCAGCTTCGCAGCAGAATCTGCAATATGTTTCCCGTCATGATTCTCTGACGGGCATCTTGAACCGCATGGGGCTCGATCGTGCATCCAGGATTGGCTGCTGCATCATCCAGATACCCCGGGGGCACTGGTCAGCATCGATATCGATGCTTTCAAGTTCATCAATGATCTCCATGGCCATCCGGCCGGCGATGAAGCGCTCCGGACGCTGGCGCGCAAATTGCGTGCTGCCTTTGACGAGAATGACATCATCGGGCGCAACGGTGGCGATGAGTTCGTCGTTTTCATGAAGGATGCTTCGCCGGAAAAGGTCCTGGACAAGGTCAAGGCCTTTTCGGCACAGCCGAAGTATTTCTGCTTTGCCGGTGAATCGCATGATTTTTCCGTGTCCATCGGGTATGCACTCTATACCGGCGCAGATATGACGCTGACCAAGCTTTTCCACCAGGCGGATACGGCACTTTATGCCGTCAAGCTCCGGGGACGCAATCATTATCGCGTCTATGAGGAGACGATGGAAAAGCTCAACAGGACGTCGTTGGGATTCAACCTGGAAACGATTACGAGCAATCTGCCGACAGCTTGCTGGTTTGTGAGGCTGCGATGGAAGGCAAGATTCTTTTCATCAACAAGACGATGCTGGAACTCTTCGAATGCCAGAATGTCCATGAGTTCATGGCGTTCACGCAGGGCAAGCAATCGCATCTCATTTGTCCCTGCGACAGGGATCGTGTCCGGGAATGCGTGCGGGTCCAGCTGAGCGATGCGCACAGCCAAAAGGTGAGCAGTGTCGTCTTCTGTATCCGCACACTCAAAGGCAACATGAAGCAGGTGTATTCGATTTGGCGCCTGGCAGACAATGCCAATTACGGGCGCGTATTCTATGCATCTATCGTTGAATCCCGGCTGCTGGCCGGGGCAACACCGGATGATTCTCCGTGTTCTTGATGATATATCGATCTTGGTATTGCCAAGGCCGGGCAAAGCGGCGATTTTTCACGCTGCTTTGCCCGGCCTTTTTGTAGGGAAGAGAATACTGCAGACATTCTTTGTTTTGTTGTAATAAAAATGTTGATATAGAGAATATGCTGTGCTATAGTATAACCATAAGATGTAATTAAGTATGTTACATAAACAGGATACAAGAGCTGGGGAAACCCGTTGAAAAGGAGAATGTTATCATGAAAATCGCAGTTGTAGCAGCAAATGGCCGTGTCGCAAAGAAAGTCATCGCGGAGGCACTGGATCGCGGTCACGAGGTTGTCGCTTTTGGTCGTCATGCGGAGAATGACACGCAGGCAAAGGAATATATCAAGAAGGATATCCTCGATCTCACGAAGGAGGATCTCGCTGGCTTCGATGCTGTTGTCGATGCCTTTGGCGCCTGGACGCCAGAGACACTGCCGCTCCATTCCACGACGACGCAGCATCTCGCTGACATCCTCTCGGGCACAGATACGCGCCTGCTGATCGTCGGCGGTGCTGGCTCTCTTTATGTAGATCCGGAACACAAAGTACAGCTTTTCGATACGCCGGACTTCCCGGAGGCATTCAAGCCGCTCGCTACGGCCATGGGCAAGGTTCTGGCTGAGCTTCGTCAGCGCCAGGACGTCAAATGGACATACATCAGCCCGGCAGCCGATTTCCAGGCTGACGGTGAGCGCACGGGCAAGTACCTGCTCGCAGGCGAGACGTTCACGCTCAACAGCAAGAATGAGTCCATCATCTCGTATGCCGATTACGCCATCGCGATGGTCGACGAGATCGAGCAGGGCAAGCACATCCAGCAGCGCATCTCGGTCGTCCGCGCCTGAGATCGTATCTTCTTCGCAACTCCAGCGAAACAATGACATCAGGAAAAATCGGGTCTTCGGGCCCGTTTTTCAAGTTTATAGTTTCATGAAAGACAATGGGGATATTCGTCATAGTAAAAAGAGTTCGCTGAGAAATACGACAAGGCAGCATGCTGCAGCGACCTTGAAGAGGCTGGCACCGTACCAGGCAAGGGCGATGCCGAAAACCAGGGCCAGTGTGCCGCTCACGGGCGTCTGCGTGGCCTGCGTGATGGCGGGGAAGGTCATGACGGCCAGTGTCACGTAAGGAACGTAAAACAGGAAGGAACGCCAGAAGCGGCTGCGGATCTGGCCGCGGATCAGGGTCAGCGGCAGGATGCGGATGGCCAGTGTCACAGCGGACATCAATAAGAGGTAGATATAGATATCATGCTGCATGGTCATCGCCTCCTTCTTCATCGTCTGCTATAGGATCCGCCTGTTCATCAATGGGGAAGAAGATGGCGCCGAGTGCGGCGATGACGACGGTCAGGATAATCGTGCGCGTGCCGGAGGAACAGCTGGAAAGAACTGGAGCGAGCGAGGCAGCAAAGCTCAGGGCAAAACTCAAGAGGACGAGTCCCGCCACGACGCGGTTGGTCCTGGCCGGTGGGATGATGACCCAGAGGAACATGCCGTAGAGTGCCACGGAGAGGGCGCTGACGACGCTGCCGGGCAGGATGTTGCCGGCGACGACGCCGAGTGCCGTGCCGAGTGACCAGCCGGGCAGCGCCAGCGCCATGGCGCCGTAATTGTAATAGGGTTGAGGGAGCCGTGGCGCGCGATGGTGATGCCGAAGATTTCATCGGTGATGTCAAATCCGACGAAGATGCGATGCCAGATGGAGGTGCCGGGACGGAATTTCTGGCTGACGACACAGCTCATGAGCATGTAGCGGGCGTTGGCCACCAGCGTGATCAGGATGATTTCAAGGTATGGGGCATCGGCTGCGATGACCGTGAAGCCTGCGTATTCGCCGGCTGAAGCATTGTTGAAGAAACTGGCCAGGAAGCCTTGCAGCGGATCAAGGCCTGCGTTGCGGGCGGCGATGCCCAGCGTGAAGGAGACGACGAAGTATCCGAGGGCAATCGGTGTGCCATCGTGAATCCCTTCGAGGAAGACCTGCCGATTTGATTTCAGGAGCGTATGCATGTGCGTACCCGTAGGAAAAACCTTCTTTCTGAATGCGTAGTACTTTTATTTTACTACGGGACAGAAAAAAAGGCCATTGCCTTACGTGCGATTGACGTAAGACAATGGCCTTTGTAGCTGCAAGGGAACAGAGAGACTCCGGGGATATGCGGGCAACGCTGCGCTCATGTCCGCATATTCCTCCTCAGAAGTCCCAGTATCGTATAATTCTTGATGTTCAGTGCTTTATGATACGTTTGGCGCGCTGGCGGCGGTTGAGGTAGCGATCTGTTTCCGCGACGATGACACCGGAGAGTGCGATGAGCGCGATGAGGTTCGGGATGGCCATGAGGCCGTTGACGATATCGGCGAGTACCCAGATGGCCTCGAGCTTGAGGAAAGCGCCCGATGCAATCAGTGCGATGAAGATCAGGCGATACGGCATGACGCCTTTCGTGCCGAAGAGATAGATGCAGGCGCGTTCGCCGTAGTAGTTCCAGCCGAGGATGGTCGTGAAGGCAAAGAGTACGAGTGCGATGGTCAGGATCTGGCTGCCGATGAAACCGTATGTGCTGGCAAAGGCGGAACTCGTCATGGCTGCGCCGGCAAGATCTCCCTGCCAGACACCCGTGAGGACGAGCGCGAGGCCTGTCATCGTGCAGATGATGATCGTATCGATGAAGGTACCCGTCATGGAGATCAGACCCTGCTCAGCCGGCCATTTCGTCTTGGCGGCAGCTGCGGCAATCGGTGCGGAACCAAGACCGGATTCATTGGAGAAGACGCCGCGGGCAATACCATTCTGCATGGCCATCATGACCGTGGAACCGGCAAAGCCACCGGCTGCTGCCGTACCCGTGAAGGCATCGGAGATGATGAGACCAATGGCAGCCGGGACCTGATCGATGTTGATGACGATGAGGCCGAGGCTGATGGCGATGTAGGAAAGTGCCATGAACGGGATGACGCCCGAAGCGACTTTGGCGATGCTCTGCAGGCCGCCGAGCGTGATGGCGGCGATGAATACCGTCAGGATGACATCGGTTGCGACCTTGGGGAAACCAAAGGAAATCTGCATGCTATCGACGATGGCATTGACCTGCGGGAAGGTGCCGATACCGAAGAAAGCGACACCAATGCAGGCAAAAGCGAAGAAGGTGGCAAGCGGCTTCCATTTTTCGCCCATGCCGTTGCGGATGTAGAACATCGGGCCGCCGGCAATGTCGCCTTTTTCATCGACGGAGCGGAACTTTACGGCCAGCAGGCCTTCGGAGTATTTCGTGGCCATGCCGAAAAAGGCAGCGACCCACATCCAGAAAAGCGCGCCGGGGCCGCCCACCTTGACGGCTGTGGCGACACCGACGATGTTGCCGGTACCGACTGTGGCGGCGAGTGCCACGCAGAGAGCCTTGAAGCTCGAGACGTCACCGCGGCCGTTGTTCTGGGCTTTGAAGATCAGGCGCAGCGCATGCGGCAGGCGGAATACCTGCAGGAGCTTCAAGCGGATGGTAAGGAAGATGCCTGTACCGACGAGCAGCGTGATGAGCGGCGGACCCCACATGAAGGAGTCGATGGCATTGAGGACGGGGATGAATGATTCCATGGAACAGCCTCCTAATAATTGGTATAATGTCTTTTATATATGAACAACTGTTTTAGATAGAGTCTATGATAACATAGAAAAGGACATTTGTCTCGCTTTTTATAGAAAAAATATATAATTGACAGGAATATTGTTCAATAAAAGAATAATATGTAAAGAAAATATATGAATCGTGATTCTTTTCGTGTCTTTGTGCAGCTCTGTAACAAATGAGACAGCGGATGGACGGGAAGCACGCTACGATAAGGATGAAGGTTGAAATAAAAAGAAAAGCCTTTGAGAAAAGTTTTTATTGAAAACAAGTATCAATTATGTTATGATGGACATGTAATTGAAAACGACTATCAAGGAGGCGTTCCTTATGAAAGAATATTTGCAGATCATGCAGGTCATCGGCCGGGAGATCATCGATTCCCGCGGCAATCCGACGGTAGAAGCCGAGGTGACGCTCGCGGATGGTTCTGTCGGACGGGCTGCAGCCCCCTCCGGTGCTTCGACGGGAGAATTCGAGGCGTTGGAGCTGCGTGATGGCGATAAAGCCAAGTACGGTGGCAAGGGGGTTGCCAAGGCGGTTGCGAATATCAATGAGCAGATAGCACCGGCACTTGTCGGCGTGGATGCGTCGGATATCTATGCCGTGGACGGCATCATGCTGGCACTCGATGGCACGGAGGATAAGTCAAACCTCGGTGCCAATGCTATCCTCGCGGTGTCACTGGCTGCCGCCAAGGCTGCAGCGATTGCCCAGGACATCCCGCTCTATCGTTTCCTCGGCGGTCTCAACGGCAACCGCCTGCCGGTACCGATGATGAACATCCTGAACGGCGGCGCTCATGCGACGAATTCCGTTGATACGCAGGAATTCATGATCATGCCGGCCGGAGCTCCGTCTTTCCGCGAGGGCCTGCGCTGGGCGACGGAAGTGTTCCATGCGCTGCAGGCACTCCTGAAGGAAGAAGGGCAGACGACGGCTGTCGGCGATGAAGGCGGCTTTGCACCGAACCTCAAGAGCGATGAGGATACGATTGAACACATCCTTACGGCTATCCGCAATGCCGGCTATGAACCGGGTCGTGACTTTGTTCTGGCTATGGATGCGGCTTCTTCTGAGTGGAAGAGTGAAAAGGGCAAGGGGTTCTACAAGCAGCCGAAGTCCGGCAAGGAGTTCACCTCAGATGAACTCATTGCACACTGGCAGTCCCTCGTTGAGAAGTACCCCATCTATTCCATCGAGGATGGTCTCGATGAGGAAGACTGGGAAGGCTGGCAGAAGATGACGAAGGTCCTTGGCGACAAGGTCCAGCTCGTCGGCGATGATCTCTTCGTCACGAATACGAAGAGACTCAAGAAGGGCATCGAACTCGGCTGCGGCAATTCCATCCTCATCAAGCTCAACCAGATCGGCACGCTTTCCGAGACGCTCGAAGCCATCAAGATGGCACATGAAGCAGGCTATACGGCCATTGTTTCCCATCGCTCCGGTGAGACGGAAGATACGACGATCGCAGATCTTGCCGTCGCCTCAATACGAGCCAGATCAAGACGGGCGCACCGTCGCGTTCAGAGCGTGTGGCCAAGTACAACCAGCTGTTGCGCATCGAAGAAGCACTCGGCAATAGTGCTGTATATCCGGGCAAGGCGGCATTCCATCAGGCTCATTGATTCCTTGTCCCTCTCTCCATACATCTACACAGACACATACCTCCTCTTGAACGGGCTGTGAGTTTGCAGCCCATACGAAAAAAGGTTCGCGGACTCTTAGTGAGTCGCGAACCTTTTTCGTTTGCAGTCAAGGCTTCTGTTCCTGCAGATAGGAGAGGAATTCCTGTTCAGGCAGGGGCCTTGAAAAATAGTAGCCCTGCAGGATATCGCAGCCGAGTGATGTCAGGCTTTTTGCCATCTCTTCCGTTTCAATGCCTTCCGCTGTGGTCTCTTTGCCCTCTGCCTGGAAACTTGCAACCATAGCTGGCAGCAGGGGCTTGCCAGTCTGGCAATACATGCGCACAAAGCTCATGTCAAGCTTGATGTCACTGAAGGGGAATTTGGCGATGCGCATGAGGTTGGAGTAACCGGTGCCGAAATCGTCGAGCGAGAAGACGGCACCCTCATCCATGAGTTTCTTTATGTTCTGGCGCAGCCGCATTTCGTAGACCAGCGTGGATTCTGTGATCTCAAACTTAAAGGTGCGGATGGGGACACCGTATTGTGCGGCAATCCGGCAGAGACGGTTTGCCATCTGGCTGTCGCGGCACTGGATCGGTGAGAGATTGATGTTGAGGTTTTTGAGGCCGAGTTTTTGCAGCTCGTTGCTGGCGGCGAAGCGGCAGGCCTTCGCAAAGATCTGCTCTCCGAGCTGTGTGATCGTACCGCTGTGTTCGGCCGTGCGGATGAAGACGTCCGGTGGTATGAAGCCCAGCTGTTCATCGTGCAGGCGCGCCAGGACTTCCGCGCCGATGATGCGCTTCTCCTTCGTTCCGTAAAGGGGCTGCAGGTAGATCTGTATGGTATCCTGCTCAATGGCCCGGTCCACCGCCTGCCGGATGCTGGTGGCACGGTCTGCCGCGGCAAAAAGCTCTGCATGCATCGATACGACTTCATGATGGCGCTCTGCCTGCTGCAGTGCGGCAGCGGTGTAGTCAAGGAAATGCCTGGCACTGGTTTGCGGCGGCAGGGAGCCGCGGAAGGTGGCATAACTGCTCGTCAGGTAGAGATGGAGATGTGGACCGTGCCAGGGCGAGAGCATGCGCTGATCGAGTTCTTCCCGGATGCGGCGAAAGTTCATGGGAGCTGGCGTGAGCATCAGGAAGCGACCGGCAGCCGTATAGGCAATCTGGCAATCCGGATGAAAGAGCTTGAGATACTCCGTGATGGCTGGATGCCGGCTGTCATCTGACTTTCACCGTATAAGGTCCGGCTTTCTGCATAATCGTTGAGTACGAGTGCAAAGAGTGAGAAATCACCACGGGAATCGAGTTCCTTGATGTAAGAGGCAGCGGCATCCTGGTTGAGCGCGCCGGTTTTGCGGTCCAATGAGAAATCCGGATTCTGGAAAGCAAAATACTGGATGAGGATGACGAGCATGTAAAATGAGTTCATGACGAGGTAAGGCTGGGCATACATGCGCACCGGATAGCCGATCATGAGGATGAAGCAGGCACCAAGCAGGGAAGCCTTCTCTATTTTTGTCCAGGTTTCCTGCTGCAGCCCGATGACAGACAGGTATAGCATGAATACCAGGTAAAGATAGGCATGCCAATAAATCAGCATGTAGGCGGAGCCGCTGTGGTACTGCGGCATCAATGGAAAAATGGCACCGGTACACGATTGAGCTGAGGATGACGACCGTCAGGATGAGTACCGGCAGCCGGGAAAGCCAGTGCGGCAGTCCACGGCAGGAACAGCGTTCAGAGACAAGGGCCTCGACGTAAGAGAAATCAAGGAAGGAACGCCAGACAAAGCCAGGAAGAACAGCATGTTGTTGAGATAAAGGATCCCGGGGCTAAAAAGGCCATGGTACATGTCCATCTCAGAAGATAGCACGTCAAAGATGAGGGTCACGAATTCTGATGCCAGCAAGCAGCGAAAGAAGAAGTTGCGGCGGGTGGGCAGGTAATTCCGGCTCAGGCTGAGTATGGACAATAGGAGCAGGATGATGAACGAAGCAAATGTAAATTCGTAATGATACATGCCGTATATCCCCTCTCTGCCATCCGGTCTCAGATAGTTCTATTTTAGCAGGTAGAAGGTGTGGATACAATGTTCCTTTTCTAAGAAATCGAGAACTTGCACTCAGGGAGGATGCCGGCCATCTTCAGCAGGTAGCGGGCATTCGTGGTATGGCAGCGACCTGTACGGAGCTGGAAATCGAAATGGATCTGCCCGTTTTCGTAATGTTCCTCGAAATGATAGTTGTGGATGGGCAGATGATTCGGTGAAGTGAGGTCGCAGAGCTCGAAATCGTGTGTGGTCACGAGGGTGATGCACCAGGGCTGTGTCAGATGACGCAGCGTTTCTTCTGCGCCTGTGATGCGGTCTGCCGAGTTGGTCCCCTTGAAGATTTCATCGATGCAGAGGAAGAGCGGCTGTCCCTGCCGGCAGGCTTCGACCATCTGCTTGATGCGCAGGACCTCTGCGTAGAAGGTCGAGATGCCTTGGCCGGGTCGTCACTGACATGGATGGAGGTGTAGACTGCCATGGGCGTCAACGAGAAGGAGGAGGCACAGACGGGGGCGCCGGCGTAGGCGAGGATGGCACTGGTGGCCAAGGTGCGCATATATGTCGTCTTGCCGCTCATATTGGATCCGGTGATGATGGAGGTTCCTGCAGCAAAGGCAGCATCATTCGGTACGGCATTCTCTTCCCGGATGAGGAGAGGAGTGGCGCCGGAGGCAATCAGGCTTGGCTGGCCGCCGAGGAAAACCGGCCAGCAGCAATGCGTCCGTGTCCAGGCCGGGACGGCCAGTGAGAGCAGTGCCTCAAGTTCAGCCCAGGTCTTGAACCAGCCGCGCAGCGAGGTCCCGTAGCGACGCTGCCAGTTCAGGAATGAGTCTGTGCAGTGGAAATCCCAGAGGAAGAGTGTGTTGGCGATGAGCAGGATGAAAGCATTGCGCCGCATGGATGCCTTGTCGGCGACAGCGGCGAGCGCAGCGAGTCCTTCTGCGGCACCGCCTCCTTTTCTCAGGATGGCCTGGAGTTCGCGCAGCCTGCTGCTTGTGACCTCAGCTGCAGAGACGCGTGCAAAGATGGTCTGATAGATCGCAAGATCCTGCGGCAGGCGGCAGAGGGGCTCCAGCAGGGAGCTGTGGCGGCGGAGTGTCAGCAGGGCCAGCAGGAATTGCGCGAGAAAGAGCAGACCCGGCATGGTATAGGTGATTTCGCCCAGCAAGGCAGCGATGAGCGAGCCGAAAGACAGGAACGGCAATAGATAAGAGATGGCCTTTCCGGCGGGATGCATCGGTTCCCGGCGGCGTGCCATGGCGTCACAGAAGGCTGCGGCATCATAGGAAAAGGGCAGCAGGCCGTTGAGAGCCAACAAGTCGAGTGCTTTTTCCGGCTGGCTGGCGAGTTCCTTGACCGCTTGCTGGCGTGCCGCCATTTCCTGGGCAGGGCCAGGATACGGGGAAAGCAGTGCAGCCAGCCGTGCGCGTCCGTCTTTCGTGCGGGCGCGGCATAGATACTGGTAGAGAGAGGCGTGCCCGAAAATCGGCAGATCTGCTCCCTGTGGCAGTTCTTCGCGCAGGAAATCCCGGCCATCGTCTTCGGCTTCCATCCATTTGTTTGAGAGGCGGTCCAGATTGGCTTTGATGCAGGCTGATGGCTCAGGCAGAGCAGCCGCTCGCGCTCCAGACGCTGGTGGCGCCGCACGAGCAGCACGAAAGCCGTGAGCAGCAGGAGGCCGAGTACGGCAAACAGGCGCTGGCCGTCGTAGCCGGCGGCAAACGCGAAAATCATGGCAAGGAAGCTCACGGTGCGCAGCAGTACGAGTTTCTGGCTCCGTTCTTTCATGGCTTGCAGGCGTGTGGCGTCTAGTTTTTGCTGCTCTTTGAAAAAACTGGCAGGCTGGAATATGCACGCCCTTTTTCCGTATCATTCGTTGTAGTCATGAAAATCACCTCGTTGTGGTAAAAATCTCAACATATATGATACAATGATACCATGGAATGAACAGGAAAGGCGGGATTTTATGGCAGAAAATGAAGCGATTGCCCGGTTGCAGCGCAGCATCGATTTGCTGCAGGAAGCATGCGCGTGGATTCGAACGACCTTGAGTATGAGACGCATCTGCGTCAGAAGCGCCAGCTGCAGCGCATCCTCGACCGGCTGCAGGATAAGGAACGCCGCAAAGATTGATGATTTTTCAGAGAATCTTCATTGTGATTGCTTAAAATGAACTTATAAATCAAAAAGTCAAAGGAAGGATGAATATTATGTCCCAGCGTATGACCATGGATGAGGTATTGAAGGAATATGGTGTGCCGCAGATCAAGCTTGATGTCCATGCGACCCGCAGCGAACTCTTGAAGCTCCGGGAAAAGCTGATGGCAATCCGCGATCTCTCCGGTGGCAAGGAGCAGGGGTATCTCGACATCGATTGCAAGCTTTACATCGACGTCGATGATATCGACCGCTATCTCTCCGGCGAACTCGATACCGTTGGCGAGATCTATGCCTTCCCTGAAGATATCAAATCCTACCATGAGGAATGATGGCTGGAATGATGGTTTTCCGGGCAGGAAAACTGATATGACGAACGATTTCCGTGCTTTTGTCAGATAGAAGATAGAAATGAGGAAAATTTTATGAATCTCAAGCAGACTTTATCCGCAGTCATGGTCGGCGCCATGGTCCTGACGGCTGCGCCTTCCCTTTCGGTGCTGCCGCAGGCCGCACAGTCAACGGCTTATGCAGCCAAGGTGGTGCCAGGATGAGCATCCCGAAGTCGGCTCCGGCCGCGCCGAAGGCTCCGGCGGCCAGCACGAACAACAATGCGAGCAAGTCCGTTTCAGGCAACGGCTCGTCTTATGCGCCCTCCAAGGATGCCAAGAGCCTGAATAAAGAAGCCCCGGCAGCAAACAGCAAGTCGAATGCGGCAGCGGGGACGAACACTCAGGCACAGAGTTCCAGCCGTCTTGGCAGCATCATGCGCGGCATCGGCATCTTCGCCGGCGGCATGCTCCTGGGCTCGCTGCTCTCGAGCCTGTTCGGTATGGGCGGCGGCATGTTCGCAGATATCCTCGGCCTCATCATGAATGGTATCCTCATTGTCATGGCCATCATGGTGGTACGCTGGCTCTGGAACAAGTTCCGCGGCACGAAGAACAATGACCGCAGCCATGCAGCAGGCAATGCCTATCGCCAGCCTCTGGAGATGCGGCCGGACAAGCCGGAGGAGGCGCATGGACGCACTCCTGTCCAGGACATCAAACCACCGACAGCGGAGATGAATGGTTGCGATACCAAGTCGATGGCTGACCGTTACCGCAATCGCTGATGCATGATTACGTTAAGAAAGAAGTGTATGATATGATCAAAGAAACGACTCTTGCGACGGTAGACGAACTCATAACGCGCTATCCGGCACTTTCCGTCTGCCGGGAAGACCTGGTGGCAGCTGTCCGCCTGCTTTGTGACGGTTATCATGGCGGCCACAAGCTCATTGTCTGCGGCAATGGCGGCAGTGCTTCGGATTCGGAACATATTGTCGGCGAACTCATGAAAGGCTTTTTGCTGCCGCGCAAACTCGGTCCGGAAATGGCGAATAGAATGCATGAGGTTTGTCCGGAAGAAGCGGAGTACTTCCTTGAGAATCTGCAGGGAGCGCTGCCGGCACTTTCACTTGTCAATCAGGTGGCTCTCAATACGGCCTTTGCCAATGATCAGGCACCGGATCTCTCCTTTGCCCAGCAGCTCCTCGGCATGGGGAATGAGGGGGATGTGCTGCTTGCCATCTCGACGTCGGGCAATTCGACAAATGTCATCTATGCCCTGCAGATGGCCAAGGTCAAAGGCGTCAAGACCATTGCCCTGACGGGCAAATCGGGCGGTAAGATCCACTCGCGCGGTCTGGCTGATGTGACGATCCGCGTGCCGGATGATGAGACCTTCCGCATCCAGGAATACCATCTGCCTGTTTATCACATGCTCTGCATTGCAGCTGAGAATGAATTCTTTGGTGAGTAAAACGGCAGTTTGCTGCAGTATTTTCGCAAATTGTGCATAGGAACAGGGATATTTGGGGATTTTGCCAGATATCCCTGTTTTTGCTGCCTTTTTTCGTCTTGCTCCCTCGTGGTACGATGAAAGTATCTGGCAAATGGCGAGTATGGTGAAAGGGGATGACTGCATGCTGACTGCCTATCTTTGGGGATTGGAGGGGCATATTTACCCGGCACTGGCCATTTTCCTGGCAGCCGTCCTGCAGTCCATCACGGGCTTCGGGCTTGTCATCGTGGCAGCTCCGCTCCTGATGCTCTTCTATGATCCCAAACTGACGGTGCCGGTCATGCTCATGCTGGCCTGCTGTGCCAATCTGGCACAGGGGGTTTTTGCGCTGCGGACGGCCAACCGGAAACTTGTCCTTTATCTGTACCTTGGTGTACTCTGCGGGCAGCCAATCGGTTTCTTTGTCTTCGACCATGCCTCGAGTGCCGCGCTCAAGGTCTTCATCAGCGTGATCGTGCTGCTTTCTCTCGGAACCATCCAGGCCCTGCATTACCGTATCCGGGAATGCCCGCGCAACTCCTGGATTACCGGCATCTTTTCGGGCTTCACGTCCATCACGGCCGGCATGGGCGGCCCGCCATTCCTCATCTATCTGGCTTACAGCAAGATGCCGATCGAGGTCATGCGGGCAACCTGCTTTGTATTCTTTTTCCTCTGCAATGCGACGTCGCTGACCAGTTATGCACTTGGTGGCCTGTCTTTTGGTCCGGCCTGGAATGAATTCATCTATCTGCTGCCTGCCCTGGCTTTAGGGATTGTCAGCGGGCATCTTGCCTATCCTCATGTGCCGAAAGATTTCGTGAGACGTTTGATCTATGTCCTGCTCTACCTTACTTGTTTCTATACGATTGCTACAGTCCTGCTTGATTGAAAAAGCAGGGCTTTTCTTTTGCTTCCATGTATTTTCGATTGATTGGCGCAATCAATGTGTTTACAATGAAAATGATTATGGTATAATGTAATTTGTGTTTTGTACGCCTGTGATGTACAAACATGGAATATTCTCAAAATAGTGAGGAGCAATCGTTATGAAACTTGAAGACAATGAGTTCATGCAGCACGAACTGCGCCTGCCTGAACTCACCGTCCGCGGTATGCTGCTTGGTGCGGTATTGACCATCATCTTTACCGCTTCGAATGTGTATCTCGGATTGAAAGTCGGTCTGACTTTTTCGTCGGCCATCCCGGCTGCCGTCATCTCCATGGCTGTACTCAAGATGGCCAAGGATTCCAACATCCTTGAGAACAATATGGTACAGACTCAGGCATCTGCAGCCGGCACATTGTCGGCCATCATCTTCATCATACCCGGCATGCTGATGATCGGTTACTGGCAGGGCTTTGAATTCTGGCAGACGCTCCTGGTTTCCGCCTGCGGCGGCTGCCTGGGCGTCCTGTTCACCATCCCGCTGCGCCGGGCGATGGTCGTCCACAGTGACCTGGCTTATCCGGAAGGTGTGGCTGCAGCAGAGATCCTCAAGGTGGGAAGCAGCAGCAAGCAAGACCAGGCGAACTCGGGGGTAAAGGAGATCACTTCGGGTGGTATCCTGGCAGGCCTCATCGCTTTCTGCACGAATGCGCTGCAGGTCCTCAGCTCAGAACTTTCGCTCTGGATCCGGTTGGCCGTGGCATGACGCAGCTGCCGCTCGGTTATTCTACGGCACTTGTCGGTGCCGGTTACCTCATCGGCATTGCAGCCGGCCTTTCGATGCTGGTCGGTATCCTGATCGCCTGGGTCGGATTCGTGCCGTATTATACGATCACATCGGCATTGCCGGATGGCATGACGATGCAGAAATTTGCCGGCAAGCTCTATCAGGACCGCGTGCGACTCATCGGTGCCGGCGCCATGGGTGTGGCAGCCATCTGGACGCTCATCACGCTGGCGCGCCCGGTCGTTGATGGTGTCAGAGAATCTCTGGCTGCCATGCGTATGCCGGTTGAGGACAAGGGCAAACATCGCATGGATATCGATATGAGCGTCAAGAGCATTGCGCTCGTCTTTAGTGTGACGGTCCTTGGCCTTCTGGGAATCTTCTACGCTTTTGTCAGCCCGGAAGGCCTGCCGCTGACAGAGAATCTGACGTTTGTCATCGTCGGTGTCGGCGTTGCCGTACTCATGGGGTTCTTCGTCGCCGCAGCCTGTGCCTACATGGCCGGTCTCGTCGGCACGAGTTCGAGCCCGATCTCGGGAATCGGCATCCTGGCCATTATCGTGGCTTCACTCGTCATGTATGGGCTCTGCTCGTCATTCGGTATTTTTGCACTGCCGGGCGGTGAGAAATTCGCGACGGCCACAGCCATCTTCACGACATCCATCATCATGGCCATTGCCTGCATTTCCAATGATAATATGCAGGATCTCAAGACGGGCTATCTCGTTGGTGCTACGCCATGGCGTCAGCAGGTTGCCCTGCTCTTGGGCTGCGTGGTCGGTGCTTTCGTCATTGCACCGGTGCTGAATCTCTTGTATGAGGCATATGGGTTCCCGGGAGCGCTGCCGCGTCCGGACATGGATCCCTCGCAGGCGCTTGCCGCTCCGCAGGCCGCTCTCATGACGACCATCGCTCAGGGGATTTTCTCGAGTACGCTGGCCTGGGAGTACGTATATATCGGCCTTGGCCTCGGTGTCGTACTCGTCATTGTCGATCAGCTGCTCAAGCGCAATACGCGCAGCCTCTGCCTGCCGCCGCTGGCCGTTGGCATGGGCATCTATCTGCCGCCTTCTGTACAGACGCCATTGGTTGTCGGTGCAGTACTCGGTTATTTCCTGCGCAAGCATATGAAGGCCAAGCTCGGTGCGGAGCAGGCAAAGGCTGGGGAACGCCGCGGCACGCTGTTTGCTTCGGGCCTCATTGTCGGTGAATCCATCGTCGGTGTCCTGCTGGCCGGCGTGATTGTTGTCTCCGTCTCGAATGGCGGTTCAGAATCCCCGCTTGCCATTGTCGGCAAGGATTTCGCTGATACGGCAGAATGGCTGGGACTCCTGGTCTTTGTGGCTTTCCTGGGCATCTTCAGCAAGATTGTACTCGGTACGGGCAAAAAGCAGGATTGATGCATGCTGCACTGTCCTGTCCTTCTCCCTGATACCCCATAAAATTTTCAATCGCAAAGGATTCTTGTCCTGAGGCAGGAAAATGGCATGAGGATATGGAATACAAGATTGTAGAAATAACCTGCAAATTTTGTCTTTTAAGGGGGCATATCAATGGCTATATCCGAAAAAAATCTGTTGAAGCTGGCCAATGGCAGCGATGTGCGTGGCGTTTCCATTGAGGGCGTGGTGGATGAACCGGTGACGCTCAATGCAGAAGCGGCGAACCGCATCACGTCGGGATTTCTCGATTTCCTCAGCACGAAGACGGGCAAGAAGCTCAAAGACCTGCGCGTGGCTGTGGGGCATGATTCCCGCATCTCGGCACCGATGCTGAAGAAAGCCGTATTGGAAGCTTTGACAGCAGCAGGCGTTGTAACGGTGGACTGCGGCCTGGCTTCCACACCATCGATGTTCATGTCCATCGTCTTCCCGGAAACGAAGATGGATGGTTCCATCATGATCACGGCCAGCCATCTGCCGTATAACCGCAACGGTTTGAAGTTCTTCACGAAGGATGGTGGCGTCGAGCATGAGGATATCATCGCCATCCTTGAGTCTGCCGCTCGTTTCCCAGAAGAAAAAGGCGATCTGGCAAAAGTCCAGAAATACAATCTCATTGACCGTTACTGCCATCATCTGCGCAAGAAGATCCGTGCAGCCCTCAACATGGGCGATACGCCGCTTAAAGGCATGCACATTGTCGTCGATGCGGGCAATGGTGCCGGCGGTTTCTTTGCGACGCAAGTCCTCGGACGTCTCGGTGCCGATACGTCGGGCAGCGTCTTCCTGGAACCTGATGGTCATTTCCCGAATCACATCCCGAATCCGGAGAACAAGCAGGCTATGGCTGCCATCCAGAAAGCCGTTCTCGATGCGCATGCAGATCTGGGCTTCATCTTTGATACCGATGTGGATCGCATGAGTGCCGTCCTCAAGAATGGCAAGGAAATCAGCCGCAATGCCCTGATTGCCATGATGGCGGCCATCCTGGCTCCCGATTATCCGGGCAGCACGATCATCACGGACTCCGTGACGAGTGACGAACTGACGGAATTCTTGCAGGATGAGCTTGGTCTCAAGCATCTGCGCTACAAACGCGGGTACAAGAATGTCATCGACGAGTGCATCCGCCAGAACGAGGCCGGTGTCGTCTCGCCGCTGGCCATCGAGACGAGTGGTCATGGTGCGCTTTCCGAGAATTACTACCTTGACGATGGCGCATACCTGGCAGTCAAACTCCTGATTGCAGCCACGAAAGCCAAATCCCAGGGCCGTGATCTCGGCGCGCTCATCAAGAAGCTCGGCGAGCCGGTGGAGAGCAAGGAGTACCGCATGAAAATCATGGGCGAGGAAGATTTCCGCGCGTATGGCCAGGGCGTACTCAAGACATTTGAGCAGCGGGCAGAAAAGGCCGGTATCCGCATCGCGAAACCGTCGTACGAAGCGTGCGTCTCGTATTCCCGAATGGCTGGGCTCTCCTGCGCATGTCGCTGCATGATCCGCAGATGCCGCTCAACGTCGAGAGCCGCAAGCATGGCGGTGTGGCCGAGATTGTCAAGGAAATCGAGAAACTCCTTGAGGGCTTCACGAGTCTTGATATGAGCGTATTCCGCAACTGATACAACAAATCGCATATGAAAAACAGGAAGGCTGCCGCATCGTTTCGATGCGGCAGCCTTCCTGTTTGTGCAGACCTTGGAAGATGGCGTGTCATTCAGGCGTTTAGCAGCAGGTCTTTGTGATCGAGTACGAACTTGCCGTTGGTGCAGGCCGGGCAGAAACAAGTATCGCCACCGGCGGCCTTGACGTCCTGGCCCTGCTTGAGCATCGCAGCGGCCTGTTCGGCACCGAACAATTCCTTGGCTTTGTCGGAAGCAAAGAAGGGCAGTACCTCGTCAATGCTGCAGACGCATTCCTCGAGGGCAGCAATGAGTTTCTGAGCCTGCTCTTTTTCATCGGCTTTGCCGACAGCAGCCAGATACCCTCTGGCAATATCCTTCAGCCGTCGTAAGCGCTCGGCGCATCGATAACACCCTGTACATGCTGTAAGACTTCTTCTTTTGTCATGGGGATCCTCCTCTTGCTCAAAACATATCCCGGCTCCTGTGCCTGAGATTCCTTGATGAGTCCAGCATATCACGCTAAGTTTGTAATGTCAATAATTACAACTTTATTTATAAAAAAAGCAGGCAATACGCCTGCTTGGTATTCCTTCTGGTGGAGACGAAGGGGATTGAACCCTCGACCTCTCGGATGCGAACCGAACGCTCTCCCAGCTGAGCTACGTCCCCGGAACAAGTTAGAGTATACCGCTTTTTTTTCATTTTTTCAAGGATTTTTCATGATTTATGCATTCTTGCTGGAAGATTCTTGATGTTCCTCAAAAATTTTTTTCTGTTATATTGGCACTCTTTTGTCTGCTGTTCGGTTGAGAATCGGAACAAGCAAGAGGTTATACGGATGAAAATCCTCTCCTTAATAATTGACTTCATTGTATGGATGTCCGTTACATAGATTTTATTTATCTAATAAGCTGGTGATGTTTATGTAAATAATGCAATTAATAAAATTTATAGTAAATGTTACTGGCATAGATGTAGATATTTTGAGCATTTCAGCGTATAATGAGAATAAAGAAGCCACAACAATGCGAGAATTTCTTCCAGAATGGAAACGAGCCGCCATTCTTCGGGGAATACCGCGCAGTATCCGCAGGGATATCATGAGGAGGTAACAAAGTGGACAAACGGGAGAGTATGTGGGATGTGTATCTCAAGAATGGCATGAGCCGCCGCAGCTTCATCAAAGGCTGCGTAGCATTGACGTCCCTCATGGGACTGAGCTCTGACAAGCTCACGAAAGTCGTCGAGGCGGCGGAAAAGAAACCGCTGCCGGTTGTCATCTGGATCCATGGCCATGAGTGTACGGGCTGCGATGAGTCGTTCATCCGTTCCGGTTCGCCTCTGGCATCGGATGTCATCCTGAGCCAGGTTGCCCTGGAGTATGATCATCTCCTTAGTGCAGCCAGTGGTGAGCCGTTTGAGGCTCATCTCGAGGAAACCATCGAGAAGTACAAAGGCCAGTACATCCTGGCTGTCGAAGGTGCAGTCTGCACGAAGGATAATGGTGTCTACTGCATGTCGGGCGGGCACACGTTCACGCACACCCTGCGTCGTGCCGCTGAGAATGCCGCAGCTGTCATCGCCTATGGTACCTGTGCCGTATCCGGCGGTATCCAGGCAGCGAGCCCGAACCCGACGGGTTCTTCTGGGATCACGCAATTCACGGGCAAGACGCCGGTTGTCTGCGTGCCGGGCTGCCCGCCGATCCCGGAAGTCATGACGGGTGTCGTCATGCATGTTGCCCTCTTTGGCACGGTACCGCCGCTTGACGGTGAAGGCCGTCCGAAGCAGTTCTATGGCAACCGCATCCATGATACGTGCTATCGCCGTCCGTTCTTTGATGCCGGCATGTTCGCAGAGAGCTACGATGATGCAGGTTCGAAGGCTGGCTGGTGCCTCTACAAGCTCGGCTGCCGTGGCCCGGAGACGTATAACTCCTGCGGCAACCTGCGCTGGTTCCAGGGCATGAGCTATCCGATCCAGTCCGGTGCGCCGTGCATTGGCTGCTCGAATGCACATTTCTGGGATGAAGGTTCTATGAGCGAGCGCCTGCCGAAGTTCGGCCAGCCGATTGGTGATGTCGACAAGATTGGTGCTGGACTTGCTGCTGTAACGGCTGTCGGTGTAGCAGCGCATGCGGCTGCCAGCGTGGTACAGAAGAAGAGACGCGATGCTGCTGCAAAAGCAGAAGAGAACGGGGAGCAGGTGAATAAATAAATGAAACACGTAGTAGTTGATCCAATCACAAGAATTGAAGGCCATCTGCGCGTCGAAGTCCAGGTCGATGAAGCTTCGGGCAAGGTGACGGATGCGCTGTCTTCCGGTACGGCATGGCGTGGTCTCGAACTCGTCATGAAGGATCGTGACCCGCGTGATGCCTGGGCTTATATCCAGCGTATCTGCGGCGTCTGCACGTCGGCACATGCTCTGGGCAGCCTGCGCGCCGTCGAGGATGCACTCGGCATCAAGATCCCGAAAAACGCACATTATATCCGCAATATCATGGCGGCAACCCTGACCATCCAGGATCATATCGTCCATTTCTATCATCTGCATGCACTTGACTGGGTGAGCCCGGTCGAGGCTCTGGCTGCAGATCCTGTCGCTACGGCCAATCTGCAGAATACGGCACTCAATGCCTACAAGCTGCCGTTCCGCGCTCCTGGTACGAGTGTGACGGAAGCATATGACCACGATTTCCCGGCTGCTACGCCGCAGTATTTTGCGGAAATCAAGGGCAAGATCCAGGCTATCGTCGAGAGCGGCCAGCTCGGCATCTTTGCTTCGAACTGGTGGGATCATCCGGATTACAAGCTGCTGCCGCCTGAGGTTCACTCATGGCCATCGCGCATTATCTCGAGATGCTCGACAAGCATCGCGACCTCGTTACGCCGCAGGTCATCTTCGGCGGCAAGAACCCGCATCCGCACTATGTCGTTGGTGGCATGCCCTGCTCCATCTCGATGGAAGATGGCAATGCCCCGGTCAATACGGCACGTCTCGGCATTGTCGACCGTGCCATCAATCTCGGACGCACGCTCGTCAACAATTTCTACATTCCCGATGTACTGGCAATCGGTGCCGCTTACGTCAAGGCTGGCCGCGTCGATGGCGGCGGTCTTGCCAAAGAGCGCGTACTCGGCTATGGCTCGTATCCGCTTGAGCCGGTTTCCGGCACGTCAAACGGTGATTTCTTCAGCAATCTGCTCGTCCGCTGCAATGGCGTGGTCGAAGATTTCGGCAAGGGCATGGCTGCAGCCAAGGTTTACGAAATCAATGCAGAGGATCTCAATGCTCCGGAAGTCTTCACGGAAGGTGTCGAGCATTCCTGGTACGAGTACCCGGAGAAAGGGGACAAGGATCTCAATCCTTGGGATGGCGTCACGAAGCCAAGTTCACAGGCCCGAAAGAAGGTACGCCGACCGATTGGAAGGCACTCAACGAGAACGGCAAGTATTCCTGCTCAAGACGCCGAAATGGCGTGGCAAGCTCTGTGAAGTCGGTCCTCTCGCCCGTTATATCATCATCTATACGAAGGCCAAGAAGGGCATGCTCGGCGAGCCGACCTGGGCTGAGAAGATGATGCTTGACCAGATCGATGCTGTTTCGAAGGTCCTCGGCCTTGCTCCGGAAGTCTGGCTCCCGACGATGGTCGGCCGTACGGCTGCCCGTGGCCTTGATTGCCAGCTCAATGCCGAGATCAATAAGTTCTTCTTTGACAAGCTCATTGCGAACATCAAGTCCGGCGATACGAAAACGGCGAACATGGAGAAGTGGGAGCCTTCCACTTGGCCGAAACAGGCCAAGGGCGTCGGCCTCTACGAAGCTCCGCGTGGTGCGCTGTCTCATTACATCGTCATCAAGGATGGCAAGACAGACAATTATCAGGCAGTCGTACCGACGACCTGGAACGCCTGCCCGCGCGATGATGAGGCTGGCCATGGCGCTTACGAGATGGCCATGATGGATACGCAGGTCAAGATTGCCGACAAGCCGCTTGAGATTGTCAAGGTTGTCCGTTCGTTCGACCCGTGCATGGCTTGCGCAACGCATATGTACAATGCCAAGGGCGAGAAACTCAGCATCATCACCACGGATCCGTATTCCGGCACTCATGTTGAGAAATGAGTGTCGAGTATGGTGGAAAGGAAAGGATCAGTAGAATGAAAGAAGAAAAACGGAAAGTCTACTACCTGTTCAGTCCGTTTCTGAGGATGTTCCATTGGATCATGGTGCTCTGCATTATCACGCTGTTCATCACGGGCCTCTTGATCACCAAGCCGGTCACCGTCATGGGCATTGAACCGACGTATACATCCCTGTCGATGGACTGGGTCAGAAATATCCATTTTATCGCGGCTTTCACTTTCTGTGCAGCATTTATCCTGCGCATTTACGGTTATATCCGCTATCCTGGCGACCGCCTTTTCCCGCGCGTCTGGAAAGGCTTCTTCTATCGCGATGTCATCGATGTCGCCCTGCATTACATGCTGCTGAAGCCGGGGCATGATCCGTACCTGCGCAATCCGCTGGCACGTTCTTCGTATGTGGCACTTACGTCATGGTTCTCATTGAGATCCTGACGGGGTTTGCGATGTATTATATGACGGAGCCAAGCAACGTCGGCGGTATCCTGTTTGGCTGGGTCAATGTGGTGCTGGGTGACGAGCTGGTCACGCACTGGGTTCATCATATCGTTGCCTGGCTCATCATCCTCTTTGCCATCGGCCATGTCTACATGGTACTGCGTGCTGATGTCATGGAGGCGGAAGCGAGGCCTCGAGCATGTTCTCCGGCGTGAAATTCCTGGAGCATGTACCGCTTGATGCACCGGAAATCGGCGAGGAAGGCCAGCCAAAAAAGAAATGAGGAATATTTCCCGTCAAGGGAATGAAGGAGGAACTTTTAAGTAACTAAAAGGGTGTTTAAAATATGAGCAAAAGTGTAGAAGTATGCTAAAGACTCAAAAAATCCATTGAGTTAGTTTGTGCTGACTTTACAGCAGTCGGAACGGCTGGAAATAAGCCAGAGACGGTTGAGACAGTCCGTCTAACTACGGATAGCACCCTGATGGTAGCCGTTGGACAGTGGTAAATGCGAGAACCAAGCAAGGCTGGCGAGCCAATACGCAAAAACAAAATATTATGAAAGGAGAAAGCTACTAGATGTAATCGACAGAATATCACAAACAAGATACTGTTGATATGTACCGGTGGCTAGTCGGGAATTTACGCCTTTTGAGTGCTATAAAAACGCCAGTAGCTTGTCCTTTGGGACGGCGAGAGCGAGTACGATGAATAAGGAACTACAAATCGTGAGATTGTAGCGAAACATCTTGACATAGATACGTTTGTCTATGTTTTAAGTAGCGGATATGACATAATGTGTAAAGAATGTGGTTGTGGCGAGACGAACGGCAATACGCGTCTCCAGTTCACGGTCAAAGGTTATACGGATGAAAGCGCAAAAGAAGTCGAGAAGGCTCTGCTGGGTCTCCCGGGCGTACTCTTTGTTCACATCCATGCACACGATGGTGAGACGACGGTAGACTACAGTCCTGCCAAGACGAAACTCATGGATATCCTGGGTGTCCTGCAGGCGCGTGGCCTGGAAGCCGCTTTATGATCGAGCCGTAACATGTCATACAGGAAACGCCTTCCCAGCTATCGAGATCAAAAGATGGCAGGGGGGCGTTTCTTGTCATGTGGGGGCATCCCCCCTGGGAGGTTTTTATGCATGAAATGGCAATCGCCGAGGGCGTACTCGATATCGCACTCGATTATGCGCGGCAGAACAAGGCACGTCGCATTGCGGAAATCGGCCTGCTGATCGGCGAGATGTCCGGAGTGGTCGTCGAATCCTTGGAGTTTTCGTTCAACATGATTGCGAAGGGGACGATTGCTGAAAATGCCAAGCTTGTCGTCAAGCGCACGCCGCTCATCGGCCGCTGCACGAAATGCGGCAAGGAATTCCATGTGGAACATTACGATTTTTGGTGCCCGGAATGCAAGGATGGTGTCTTGTCCATCCTTTCGGGGCGCGAGATGCAGGTAGAATATCTGGAGGTGGATTAAGTGGCTGAAATTCAGGTCATGAAGAATATACTGGGAGAGAACGACCGCATCGCGGCTGAGAACCAAGCGCTGTTTCAGGCGAAGGGCGTCTACGTCATCAATCTCATGGGCTCACCGGGAGCGGGCAAGACATCGGTACTCGAAAAGACCATGGAGAGACTCAAGGACAAGCTCAAGATGGCTGTCATTGAAGGGGATCTTTTCACGAGCAAGGATGCGGATCGCATCGAGAAGCATGGCGTGCCGGTCATCCAGATCAATACGGCTGGCGGCTGTCATCTTGATGCACCGATGGTGCAGACGGTTGCCCAAAAGCTTGATCTCGATCATCTCGATCTGCTCGTCGTTGAGAATGTCGGCAATCTTGTCTGCCCGGCCGAGTTTGCCGTGGGCGAAGATGATAAGGGCGTGGTGCTTTCCATTACGGAAGGTGATGATAAACCCATGAAGTATCCACTGATCTTCAAGGAGTCGGCCATTGCGCTGCTCAACAAGGCAGATCTTTTGCCCTATTGCAATTTCGATATGGCTGCGGCTAAGGAAGACATCACGACCCTGCATCCGGGCATGACGGTCGTCGAGGTTTCCTGCACGAAAGAGACAGGGCTTGACACCTGGTGTGACTGGCTGCTTGCACGCGTCAAAGAGAAAAAGGAGAGGTGCGCAAAGTGAAAGATGCATTCGGTAATGGCAGCAAGCCGTCCGTAACACCGGACGATGTGCTTCATCCGGCTGAGGTCACGGTCCTTGGTGTCGGCAATATCATATTGCGTGATGAGGGCTTCGGGGTGCGCGTGGCAGAATATCTGGATCGTCATTATGAATTCCCGGAAGACGTGCAGATCATTGATGGCGGTACGCTCGGCATTGAACTCACACAGTATGTGACGGGGACGAAGAAACTCCTTGTCATCGATTCCATCAATGGCGGCGCTGCGCCTGGCACGCGCTTCCATCTCCGCAACGATGAAGTCATGGCGCATTTCCAGGACAAGCTCAGTGCGCATGAGGTGGGGATACAGGATGTCCTGGCGCTCTTGACGGTCACGGGCCACAAAGTCCCTGAAGTCGTCGTCCTCGGTGCGCAGCCTTTCGATCTGGAGGCTGGCGTAGAACTCAGTCCCGGCATGCTGGATCTTTTGCCCGCTGTGGTAGAAGAAGCAATCGGTGTCCTGAAGGACTGGGGCATTGCACCGCGCCCGCGCCAGGAAGTCCGGGCGATGGACTACGATATCGTCGCAGAAGAAGATGTCAAGAATCAGATGGAATGATCCGCACATGGAGGTTGATGGAAAATGTGTTTAGCCGTTCCCGCTAAGGTGATTGCTGTGGAAGATTCCGTGGGTAAGGTAGATATCGCAGGTGTTACGCGCGATATCAGCCTGATGCTCCTGCCGGAAACAAAAGTCGGGGATTTTGTACTCGTTCATGCCGGATTTGCCATCCAGACTGTAACGGCAGAAGAAGTCGAAGAAACCAATGCGCTGCTGGCTGAGATGAATGGTGCGCCGCGTACGGTTACAGACATCCCGGAAGGGGCAGCTGGAGGCCAGGTATGACGAAACAGGAAGAACGGGAACTCGCGTCCCGGCTGGTCAAAGAGATTGGCTGCATGGCAGAGCAGGCAGATCATACTCTGCGTTTCATGGAAGTCTGCGGTACCCATACAGTGGCTATTTTTCGTGCCGGCCTGCGCCAGATGCTCCCTCCCAAGGTGGAACTCGTATCCGGGCCGGGATGCCCGGTCTGCGTGACGCCCGATGATTATATGGACAAGGCCATCACTTATGCCAAGCGCGAGGATGTCATCATCACGACGTTCGGCGACATGCTCAAGGTTCCAGGCTCTGAGTCGAGCCTGATGGAGGCCAAAGCGGAAGGCGCGGACATCCGCATCGTTTATTCGCCACTCGACAGCCTGCAGGTGGCAAAAGACAATCCTGACAAGAAAGTCATTTTCCTCGCCGTTGGTTTTGAGACGACGGCTCCGACGGCGGCAGCTACGGTATTGGCCGCCAAGGAACAGGGCATCACGAATCTCTATATGCTGTCTGCGCAGAAACTTGTACCGCCGGCTCTGCGGGCCCTGCTCGATGATCCGGAGGTCCGCGTCGACGGCTTCATCCTGCCGGGACACGTATCGGTCATCACAGGCACGGAAGTCTTCTCGTTCCTCGTGGATGAGTACCATATGCCTGGCGTCGTCACGGGCTTTGAACCCCTGCAGATCTTGCGCTCGCTCTATCGCCTCATGAAGCAGGTGACGGAGGGGACGGCACGCATCGAGAATGAATATGGCAGTGTCGTTCACCCCGGTGGCAGCCCGGCGGCGCGCAAAGCAGCAGAACTCGTCTACGAGCCTGCTGATGCGGCTTGGCGCGGCATCGGCGTGATCCCGGGATCGGGATTGCGCATGCGGGAGGCCTTTGGTACATATGATATCGAACGTCTCTTGCCGCTCGATGTGCCGATGGGGCAGAACAAGCCTGGCTGCCGCTGTGGCGAAGTCCTGCGCGGCATCGTGACGCCGAAGGAATGCCCGCTCTTCGGCAAGGTATGTGTGCCGACGCATGCCGTAGGCCCCTGCATGGTTTCGGTGGAAGGTGTTTGTGCAGCCTGGTATAAATATGGACAAGGGAGATTTGAATATGGCAGATGAATACATTACTCTGGCGCATGGCGCTGGCGGCAAGATGAGCCAGGAACTCATGCAGGAGGTCATCCTGCCGGAGTTCTCGAATCCGCTGCTCGATGAACTCCACGATGGCGCTCAGGTGAAGATGAGCGGCAATGTGGCGTTCACGACGGATTCCTACGTCGTTCGTCCTCTGTTCTTTGCCGGCGGCAATATCGGCAAATTGGCCATCTGCGGCACGGTCAATGACCTTTCAATGACGGGCGCTGTACCGCGCTACATTTCAGTTGGCATGATCCTTGAAGAAGGCTTTCCCATCGCGGATCTTCGCAAGATCGCTCACACGATGCATGAGATGGCGGCAAAGGCCGGCGTTGCCATCGTCACTGGCGATACGAAGGTCGTTGAGCGCGGCAAGGCTGACGGTATCTTCATCAATACGGCCGGCATCGGTGACATCATCCCCGGCACGCATATCTCGCCGCGCCACGTGCAGCCGGGCATGAAGATCTTATTGTCCGGCTTTATCGGCGACCATGCGGCACCATCCTGGCTGGCCGTCATGGCCTTGAGCTGCCGGATACGATCCAGACAGACTGTGCGCCGCTTAACTCCCTGACCAGAGCCATGTTGGCCGCGGCCCCGGATATCGCTGTGCTGCGCGACCCGACGCGCGGTGGTGTAGCCGCTGTACTCAATGAGATTGCCGAGGCTTCGCACTGCGGGATACTCATTGATGAAGATGCTCTGCCGTGCGTCCGGAAGTCCAGGCGTCTGCGATATCCTGGGCTTTGACCCGCTTTACCTGGCCAATGAGGGGAAATGCATCGCTTTCGTGCCGGCTGAGAAAGCCGATGAAGTACTTTCCGTGATGCGTGCCAATCCTTATGGCAAGGACGCTTGCCTCATTGGCGAGGTCACGGCTGAAGCGCCGGGCCAGGTTGGCCTGCGCACGGGCATCGGCGGCATCCGCATTGTCGATATGCCGCTGGGCAATCTCGTACCGCGCATCTGCTGACCTTGGAATCCATTTTTCGTTTGGAAAGTCTTTTGTCTTTTTCTCTGTTTCGTTGTATACTATAAAATATATGTATTGGCCAAGTGGCCATATGCTGAAGATATGAATAATACATAGAGACGACGTCACGGACGTTCGAGAAAGAAGAAAGCGGGATTATAGGATGAACTTTCGCAGGGTTGCGTGCCTGCTGGCCGTCTGCATGATGCTTTTGAGCAGTATTTGCCTGGCCGCGGAACATATGGAATTTGTCGATGCGAATGGTTCGACGGGGTACTATGTCGATGTTGATACGATCGCTCCGGAGACTGTGGTTGAGAATGATGTGCCGCGTACCCTTTGGAATGCGGATGTCGCTGTGGTGCGGGCAGATATCAATCGACGTTTTATCTAGCGATGCGTTTCGATCCAGACAAGAAAACGTATCAGATTTTCCATTCGGAGGTCCAGCGTTACGATACAAAGGATGTCCTGCAGTCGAGCGATACGGTGGAAGCACCGCATGCTATGCGCCTTCTTCCCCGATGAATGAGATCGTGCAGTTCATTATCAGTACGGCATCCTCGTCCGCCAAGGAATAAGAGCCAGCCCGCAGGGGCCGGCTCTTTTTTCTGGAGGCAGGAGTTCCTGGAAAGAGGGGCATCTTCCGACAAAAAAAGAAGGACACCCTGCAGGTGTCCAAAAAGCAAGAACATAGTATAAAATATAAGTGCTTTTGAGTAGGTCGATCACTCGACAAATTCATTATAGCGGGGCAATGTTCTCTTGTCCAGATGTTTTTCGTTTTGCCGTGATATTATTTTAGGAGCTTGTAACTGTTAAATAAAATATAGAATATAATAGGTATATATGGTATAATATGAGCATGAATACCTATAAACCGAAAGATTTTGCCAAGATGCTTGGTGTGACAGTCCGGACGCTCCAGAAGTGGGATGTTGCGGGCAAGTTGAAAGCTTTCAGAACCCCGACGAATCGGAGGTTTTATACACAGGAGCAGTTGGATGTGTATATGGGGAACAGCACGAGAGTGCAGAATCAGAAGAAAGTGATCCTATACGCCAGAGTGTCAACGGCAAAGCAGCGTGACGATTTGAAGAATCAAGTGTCATTCTTGCGCGAGTTCGTCAATGCGCGCGGTGTCATTGTCGACCGTGTCATGACGGATATCGGCAGTGGTCTGAATCTCAAGCGAAAAAACTGGAATGAACTCATCAAGATGGCAGAGGAAGGAAAGGTTGCTGAAGTCTATATCGCACACAAGGACCGATTCGTCCGTTTCGGCTTTGACTGGTTCGAGCGCCATCTGGCTGAGCACGGGGCAAAGATCATTGTCGTCAACAACGAGAACCTCAGTCCGGAACGCGAGATGATACAGGATCTCATCAGCATCATTCATGTATTTTCCTGTCGTATTTATGGATTGCGGAAGTATAAAGGAAAGCTGAAAGGAGATGAAACGGTTGCTCAAATCCTTCAAGACCGAACTCCGTCTCACCGAAAGCCAAGAGGATAAGATTCGCCGTTCGCTTGGCATCTGCCGCTTCCTTGCAAACCAGTACATCGCCCGCAATGTCTGGCTGTACCGTCTGTACCGGCGCGGTATTTTGGATGAGAAGCAGTGCCATTTCGTCACCGCCAATGATTTTGACAAGTACGTCAACCATGTACTGAAGAAGAAATTCCCCTGGATTGACCAGTGCGGCTCCAAGGCGCGCAAGAAAGTCCTCGTCAATGCGGAGCAGGCGTTCCGGCACTTCTTCAAAGGGCAGGCGCATTTCCCGCGCTTCAAGCGGAAGAACCAGCAGAATGTGAAGCTCTACTTCCCGAAGAACAACAAGGGCGACTGGACCATCTGGCGTCACAAGATCCAGATCCCGACCATCGGCAAGGTACGATTGAAAGAATTTGGCTATCTGCCGCAGGGCGTGACCATCAAGAACGGGCATGTCTCCTATGAAGCGGGGCGCTACTATGTATCGGTCACAGCTGAGATTGAGGAGACGAGCCGCTATAACAATGACCTAGAGGCATCGTACCATCTGCAGACGGATGGCATCGGTGTGGATCTCGGGGTCAAATCGCTTGCCATCGTCAGCGACGGCAGGATCTTTGAGAATGTCAATATGTCTTCTCGGGCCAGACGGCTTGAGAAGCGGCTGAGAAGAGAGCAGAGGCGTCTCAACCGCAAATACGAGATGCGAAAGAAGAAAGGTGGGAGTACTGCTGCTGCCTCTGCAAACATAGAGAAAAAGAGATTATCGGTACAGAGGTTGTATCAGCGTTTGGCGAATCTCCGCCGCAATCACGAGAATCAGGTCATCCATGCATTGGTGGAGCAAAAACCACGCTTCATCACGGTGGAAGACCTCAACGTGACTGGCATGATGAAGAACCGCCATCTCTCGAAGGCAGTGTCAGAGCAGCGCTTCTACTCCTTCCGCGAGAAGCTGCGGCGCAAGGCAGGGATCATCGGGATCGAGTTCCGCATCGCGGATCGCTTCTACCCGAGTTCCAAGGCCTGCCACGCCTGTGGGCATGTGCATAAAGGCTTGAAACTCAAAGAACGCATCTATGTTTGCCCCGCATGCGGCTACACAGAAGACCGAGACTTGAACGCAGCACTGAATCTGCGCGATGCGAAAAACTATCGCATCGCCTGATCCAAGTTTTCACGTTTTGATAAATGTACCGATGGCTAGTCGGGAACAGGCCGTTGCCTTGTGAGGCAAGGAACACGGCCAACGCCTTTGGAGTGTACAAGAACTTGTGAGTAGTCTCAGGCTTGCCTGGGCAAAAGCATACACGATGAAAAAGGAATTTTTCTAGGCATAGATAATTTCTATGTTATTCTATGTTTTTAGTAGCAGGAACGTAGTATGTCTAAAAACGCTGCGTTGAAACAGCGGACTGCATATTTGTCCATCATTTCCAATACGACACTGGTTCTGTTGAAACTGGCGGTCGGCATTTATGTCGGGGCAGTCAGCCTCATCTCGGAAGCCCTGCATTCGGGCGTCGACCTCATCGCCGCACTCATTGCGTTCTGGGCGGTGAGAAAATCTGTGACACCGCCTGATACGGAACACGATTATGGCCATGGCAAGTACGAGAATCTGTCAGCAGCTGTAGAAGCCTTGCTGATTGTGGCGGCTGCTATCGGCATCCTGTATGAATCCGTGATGAAATTCGCAGAAAGTACCGTATCCGATATGCTCGGGTATGGCATTGCTATCATGGCGGCGTCCATCATCATCAACTTCTTCGTCTCTCATCGCCTGATCCAGGTCGCGAAGCAGACAGGTTCACAGGCCCTGGAGGCAGACGGACTCCATCTGAGAGCGGATATCTGGACATCAGTCGGGGTACTCTTGGGACTGGTACTCATGCAGATTACGGGCTGGGCCTGGCTTGATCCACTCATCGCCATTTTCGTGGCAGGCATCATCTTTCGTGCCGGCTGGCGCATGGTCATCGATTCTACGATGCAGCTCACGGATGCAAGCCTGCCGGAGAACGAGGAAGAACGTATCCGCAAGATCATCGAGAGCGTGCCTGAAGTGCGCGGCTGCCATTGCCTGAGGACACGCCGCTCTGGCTCCTATAAGCTGCTCGATGTCCATGTGCTGTTTGACGGGACTATGCATCTCTCGCAGGTCCATGCCATTTGCGATGAACTCGAACAGCTCATCCGCCAGGAGTTTGGCACCTTTGATATCATGATCCATCCGGAACCGGACGGATACCACAGCAAGGAGACGAAAGTCTCGCTTTATGAAGAGGCGCAGGGATTGTCTTCCCCGAAAAATTAAAGGAGGTTGTCTTGCCTTTTCTTCAGAACTATGCCAGAATAAGAACTATGAATAGAAATCTTGAAAACGCCAATGCAGATTGCAACAAATGATGCCGGAGAAATGGAGGTTCAATTTATGAGATTTCGCAAACTCCTCAGTGTGTTGCTGAGTGCGGTTTTCTTCGTGTCTTCGATGGGAATCACAGCGGCAGCTACACCGGAAACAGTACAGGATAAACTTGGTGCGGTCGAGAAAGATACATACGGTACGGAACAGACCGGCGCGCTGATCGACCGGATCAATAAACTCGAGAAGGATTACGATGGCACGCATCGCACGGGCAGCCTGATGGCTCGCGTCAATGCCATTTACAATGAAGTCTATACGAACAGCACGAAGCCGTCCCTGCTCGCAGACCTCAATGCTGTGGAGTGGAATATCGGCCATGAAGTCAGCATGGATTCCGTTGATGAGCGCGTGGCCAACCTCGAGATGGATCTGATGGGCAAGACGGGAACGGGGACGTATCGCGAACGCCTGACAAAACTCTCACAGGCTTCGTTCGGCAGTGCAGAGCTGCCGCTTTCTCAGGTGCGCGTGCCGTCGGATACGCTCGTGAAGATTGCGCTGGTGACACCGGTAAATTCTGATAACCTCAAAGCAGGTGATACCATCCGTTATCAGGTAGCCCAGGATGTACTCGTGGATGGCAAGCTCGTCTTCGCAAAGGGACTGCCGGGCGAGGGAACGGTCACTAAAGTCAAGCAGGCGCGCAATTTCGGCCGCAATGCCGAGGTGCAGATTGACTTCAACAAGACCAAGTCCATCGATGGCACGTATGTCGATACGTATATCGGCGAAGAAGCTAAGAAAGAGATGAAGAATCTCGCGATGGCGGCTGGTGCCAGCATAGCGGGCATTGCGATCCTCGGCCCGATTGGCGTGGTGGCCGGTGCGTTCGTACACGGCAAGGATGTGAACCTGCCGGCAGGTACGGAGCTGTTCATCCAGACGAAAGGCGATGCGACGCTTTACGGCGTGGCGACGACGCAGGCCAAATAAACAGATACCTGAAGCTGTCATATCAGATTGAAGTGCGTTTGATATGGCAGCTTCATTTTGTTGGCGTTTATGACCGGGGATGGCCGGGCAATGGTTGGGGCTGCGGCATGTATTTTGGCTTCGTCGCTCCGCTGAATGTGACCCAATTTACGACACCCATACAAGAAACCTCGCCGCATGCCGCGGCGTTCTGACATTGATGCGTTATGATATGCCGTATTGGGTCCCATCCCTACGGGCAATCGCTGTTCTCCTGCAGGCAAAATACATGCCTCTGCTCGGTCAGGTGGTGGCGAAAAGCTGCTGCCAGTATGCTGGTATGTTGGGCTGGAGGGGAGGAATGGGCATAAGTGGAGCGTTTTAGCAGATTGACTTTGCGGAGCGTTGCCCGTTTCTCCCCGCCTTTTCTGCTGTCTATTCCTGTTTTGCAGTCCCGCTTTTTGTTAGTACCAGCTTGCAAGACAAGGTCTTTTTTATCTGGTATAATGGGGAATAGCCTAAAATAAGGAAAGGATGAAGAAATGACTTCCTATAGACTAAAGCCCTTGACGGAAAGCAGCCTGCTTTCTGCCTTGACCGTCATCCTGGCACTGGCCGCTGTCTACCTGCCTGTCGTCGGCATGGCGGCAGCACTCGTATGGGCATTGCCCATCATTGTCCTCGTGGTCCGTCATGGACTGCGCTGGGGCATCATGGCGGTACTGGTATCCGGTATCATCATGGCGCTGCTCATTGAACCGATGATATCCTTGCGCATGGTGCTTTCCTTTGCACCGACTGGTTTGATGCTGGGCGTGGCTTTTCGCGAGCAATGGTCGGGCGCGAAGACGTTTGGTTCGGCACTCCTTGTTTCCATCGTGGCCAAGCTGCTGTCGCTGGGTTTCTTGTTCCTTGTGACCTCGGTCAATCCGCTGTCTCTTGAGCTGGAGGCCATGAAAGGTGGCTTCGATCAGACCTTTGCCATCTATGAGCAGATGGGGATGGATCCCGCTGCGCTGGAGAAGAGCCGCGAGGATATTGCCCGCGGAATGGAATTCCTGAGTATGCTGCTGCCCTTGGTCGTGTTCATCATGGGGTTGTTCGATACCGTACTCGGCTATCTGGTGGGGAGCCGTGTCCTGCGGCGACTCGGGCATCAGGTGCCGCAGCTGCCGCCTTTTTCCGAGTGGCATCTGCCGCAGTTCTTCTTGTATTTGCTCGGTTTTGCACTCGTTGGCCTTTATTGGGGCGGCACGCGGGAGATCAAATGGCTCTACCAGATTGCAATGAATCTGAATATGGTGGCCATGTTCGCAGGTATTGTCCAGGGGCTTTCTCTCATGAGCTATGTCATGAAGCGCTACCGTGTACGGCGTGTGCTGCGCCTGCTTTTCTATCTGCTGGTACTCACAGCTGGACCGCTTATGCAGATCCTGGCCTTCACTGGGCTTTTCGACATGGCTTTTGATTACCGGCGCCGTTTTGGCAACCGGTCGAGATGAAGCCTGCCGTCATAGAAATGAGGTGAGAAAAATGCCGCGAAATCTCTCGGCATGGATCGATCTGACGATACACCTGCTCATTATGCTGGTGCTCATCGGCATATTGTCGTATTATAATCATTTCATCGCAGCTATTGCGCTGGTCGTCTGGCTCTGCCTGGCTTCCTTTGCGCGGGAACGCTGCTCCGACCGTTCGCGCCGGTTCCAGCGTTACTGCCGCAATGTCGTGCGCAATCTCAATGAGATGATGAATTATGCTATCGAGGATCTTCCTCAGGCTATCCTGATCGTCAATGAAGAGGGCCGCATCCAGTGGTGCAATGACCGCATCAAGGAGTACATCGGCAAAAAGCCCGAACAGGATACGGATGCGAAGGATATCTGGCCTGGCTCATCATCGGGCCGGTCTGGGGAACGGTGGGCGAGTACGTCTTTGCGCATGAAGACCGTTATTACCAGGTGCGTTATCGCCCGGTACCCGTACCGCCGCATCAGCAGCCTCTGATGGCTCTTTATCTTCAGGATATCACGAGCTTCGAGCAGCTGCGCAATGCCTTCAAGGCAGTCGCACGGTCCTTGTCTACATCCAGATCGATAATTACGATGAAGTCATCCAGGGGCAAGACGAGGCGGAACGCACGGCACTGCTGCTCGCGGTCAATCAGCAGCTCGATGCCTGGATGAAGAGCCTGGGCGGTTTTATGCGCCGCGTTTCCGATGATCTCTACATCGTGCTTTTGGAGCGTCAGTCGCTCGATAAAGCTATTGCCGGCAAGTTTGAGATCCTTGATAAAGTCCGGCAGCTGCAAAGCACGAATCGCCTGCCCGTCACGCTTTCCATGGGCGTGGCTGTAGCAGACGCGCAGAGCATGGCAGAACTCGGCGCCAGGCTCAGGCTGGGCTAGACCTGGCACTTGGCCGCGGCGGCGACCAGGTGGCTGTACAGCTTGGCGGCAAGACGCAGTTCTTCGGCGGGCGTGCCAAAGCGGTGGAGAAGCATACGCGCGTCAAGGCTCGCGTGGTGCACATGCCGTTCGCGAGATCATGGACGGCGCGGATGAAGTCTATGTCATGGGACACCATAATGAGGATTTTGACTGCTTCGGTGCAGCCATGGGCGTAGCCAAGATGGCCCGCCAGCTCAACAAGCCTGTGCATATCATCCTTTCGGATATGAATGAAGCATTGATAAATTTGCCGATATCATGAAAGGTGATGAGACTTACCGCAATATCATCGTGCGTGCCAATGAACTCGTCAACATGACAGCGCTCAATCCGGTGCTTATTGTCGTCGATACGCATATTCCTCACCTGGTGGCCGATCCTTCGCTGCTGGAGCGCATCCATCGTGTGATTGTCATCGATCACCATCGTCGCAGTGAGCATTTCATCAAGAATCCCCTGCTGGTTTATATCGAACCGGCTTCAAGTTCAACGAGTGAACTCGTCACGGAACTCCTGATGTATTTCAGTGAGAATCTTGTACTCTCACGCGTCGAGGCGACGGCGCTGTATTCCGGCATTGTTGTCGATACGAAGAACTTTGCCGTGCAGACTGGTGTGCGTACCTTTGATGCAGCCGCATATCTGCGGCGCAGCGGTGCAGATCCCGTCATGGTGCGCCATCTTTTCCGCACGGATTATGAGACAACGGTGCTTGGCACGTACGAAAGCGCGTTCTGAGTATTATCCGGGCGGCCTCATTGTTTCCACTTGTCCAGAAATCATGTCGAATGGACAGGTCATTGCGGCACAGGCCGCCGACTCGTTGCTGCGCATCGAGAATGTCTGCATGAGCATCGTGGTTTTCCAGCTTTCGGAAGATACGGTGGGTATCAGCGCCGTTCGACGGGGGATATGAATGTACAGGTCATCATGGAGAACTTTGGCGGCGGCGGACACCAGAATGTGGCCGGAGCGCAGATCAAGGGCGCTGATTTGGAAGATGTCAAACGTCAGGCGATTGAGATCGCCAGAAAATATATAGAGGAGTTTTGATCAAGATGAAAGTAATTCTTCAGCAGGACGTTAAGAAACTGGGTAAAAAAGGTGATATCGTTGAGGTATCGGAAGGCTATGGCCGTAACTTCCTCCTGCCGCGCAAGGCAGCAGTCCTCGCCACCGCACAGAACCTCAATGTGGCCACGGCACAGGCTGGCTCCAAGGCACGCAAGGAGGCAATGGCTACGGACGAAGCACGGCTGATGGCCAAGCAGCTTGAGAAAGTGGAAGTGACCATCCTGTCAAGATCGGTGAGGGTGGCAAGCTCTTCGGCAGTGTTACGGGCAAGGATGTGGCTGCGGCACTCAAAGAGCAGCACATCGAGATCGACAAGCGTAAGATCACCCTGCAGGGTGAAGTGACGGGAACAGGCGTCTATGAAGCTGTCATCAAGGTTCATCCGTCCATCACGAGCAAGATCAAGGTCAATATTGTCGCAGGATGACCACAGGCCGCTGCGGTATGATCAGGAACCTTTTCCTGCTGACGGGCACGATGGCCGAGACCATCGCGCCTTAGCGGGAAAAGGTTTTTCTATAGAGAGTGTGTTTTATAAGGAATCAAGCAAGTCATATGAGTATTTTTGATAAATTATTTTCCCATAAGCAACGCGTGCCGGAAACTCCGCAGGAGGAACCGGCATCGCAGCCCATCGACCGGGAAATCGATGCGCTTTATCAATCTCTGGCCTCGCTGCTCGGGACAGAGAATCTCGTCATCCAGGCCGGCCGCATGAATGCCATGCAGCTTCTGCGTTCGGGATCCCGCCGCGACCGGGTGCTTGCCCTGCAGCGTATCCTGGAAGAGGATCCGCTGATCCAGTCCATCCCGCGGGAATCGGAACTCCCCGGCATCCTGGCGCGTCTTTCCGAGCGCATTGCAGATATGCGGGCGCGTCGCGCGGTTGAGGACAGCATTGAGAAGAAAGTCAATGAAAAACTCGAGAAGGAACATCAGGAATACGTCGAAGATATCCGTCGTCAGGTCATCAAGGAGGAAAATCCCCATGCGGAAACGCCGCAGGATGCCAAGAAACGTGAGCAGCTTGAGAAGCTGGAAGCCATTCATCTGACGCAGTCCGTCATGGAACTTTTGCGTCCACAGTCGTTCACGGAGATCGTGGGGCAGGAAAGAGCTGTCAAGGCACTGCTCTCGAAGCTCAGTTCCCCCTATCCGCAGCATCTGCTGCTCTACGGTCCACCGGGTGTCGGCAAGACGACGGCAGCTCGTCTCGTACTTGAGGCCGCGAAGAGAAGGCCGGAATCGCCGTTCGGCGAAGATGCGCCTTTTGTGGAGACGGATGGCACGATGTTGCGCTGGGATCCGCGTGAAATCACGGATCTTGATGGGATCCGTCCATGATCCCATTTATCAGGGCGCGCAGAAGAATCTGGCAGACAGCGGTGTCCCCGAGCCGAAGCCCGGCCTTGTCACCGAGGCCCACGGCGGTATCCTGTTCATCGATGAGATCGGCGAGATGGATAAGATGCTCCAGAATAAGCTCCTGAAGGTGCTGGAAGATAAGAGAGCATACTTTGAGTCGTCCTATTATGATCCGACCGATCCTAAGGTCCCCCCCTACATCAAAAAGCTCTTCGAAGAGGGAGCACCGGCCGATTTCGTACTCATTGGTGCGACAACGCGCGATGCTGGCCAGATCAATCCGGCTCTGCGCTCGCGTTGTGCCGAGATTTACTTCGAGCCGTTGACGCCCAGGCATATTGAGAAAATCGTTGAGAATGCGGCTGCCAAACTCAAGGCCCGCTTGGCGGAGGGCGTGGCTTCACTGATTGCCGAATATACGATCGAGGGGCGCAAGGCCATCAATATCCTGGCGGATGCTACAGTCTGGCACTGGAGCAGGCCAGTGGTGAAATCCCTGCAGATGGCTGGTCATCAGCCGGGAGGTCATCTACGAGGTGGCGCAGGTTTCACGCCTTTCCCAGTTCGTGACCAAGAAAGCGCGCCATACCGCAGAAATCGGCCATATTTTCGGGCTGGGTGTCGCGGGTTTTGTCGGTTCTGTCATCGAGTTTGAGGCGGTGGCATTCCCGGCGCGCGAAAAAGGCAAAGGCATGGTGCGTTTCAATGAGACAGCCGGCAGCATGGCCAAGGATTCGGTATTCAATGCGGCGTCGGTCATGCGCCAATTGACGGGCAAGGATATCCATGATTATGATGTCCACATCAACGTCATTGGCGGCGGCAATATCGATGGACCGAGCGCGGGCACAGCCATTCTTGCCTGCATCGTCAGTGCTGTGACTGGCCGCAGGATCCGCCAGGATGTTGCCGTTACGGGCGAGATCTCGCTGGCGGGCCGCGTGCGTCCTGTGGGTGGCGTCTTTGAGAAAGCTACGGCGCACGGCAGGCCGGGATCAAGACGCTCGTGATCCCGAAGGAAAATGAGAAGGATATCCCGTCCGATTTGCTGGGACTCGATATCCATGCTGTTTCCACGGCGGAAGAAGCATTCCGCCTGATCTTTGAGGGGGAAGCGTAAATGGCATTACCAGATCGTGTACCGCCACAGAATATTGAGGCCGAGCAGGCCGTATTGGGCGCCATGATGATCAAGAAAGAAGCGATTGTCGAAGTCCAGGAAATCCTGCAGCCCGGTGATTTTTACCGCGAAGCGCATCGCCATGTCTATGAGGCCATGCTTGACCTCACCGAACATGACGAGGCTGTGGATCTCGTCACGCTCACGGAGCAGCTGCGCAAGACAGGGGAATTGGATAAAGTCGGCGGATTGCCCTTCATCACGGCCATCGCGAATGCTGTGCCGACGGCTGCGAATGTGGCGTATCATGCAAAAATCGTCAAGGAAAAAGCGGAACTGCGCCGCCTCATCGATGCCGCTACGGAAATAGCCGGTGCTGCCTATGAGGATGCCGATTCTGTCGAGAACATCATGGATGCGGCCGAGCAGAAAATCCTTGCTGTGGCAGGTGCGCAGGGGGGCGGCGGCTTCGAACCTATCAAGAAGATCCTCATGCGCACCTTTGAGCGCATCAATGTGCTGTATGAATCAAAGGGCGGCATTACGGGGCTGTCGACAGGCTTCAAGGATCTTGACAAGCTGACGAGCGGCCTGCAGCCTTCGGATCTCATCCTGGTCGCTGCGCGCCCGTCCATGGGCAAGACGGCCTTCACGCTGAATATCGCATCGTATGTGGGTCTGCATGGCGGCAAGGTCGCTTTCTTCTCGCTCGAGATGAGCAAGGAACAGCTCATGCAGCGCATGCTCTGCTCAGAGGGCGGCATTGATTCACAGCGCCTGCGGACGGGGCAGCTTGATGATGAAGAATGGAACAAGCTCGTTACGGTAGCAGACCGGCTGAACAAGGCGCCCATCTTCATCGATGATACGGCCGGCATCACGGTCATGGACTTGCGTTCCAAGGCACGCAGGCTCAAGGCGGAACACGGCCTCGACCTCATCGTCATCGACTATCTGCAGCTCATGCAGGGACGTCCGAGCAAGAATGGTGACAATCGTCAGCAGGAAATCTCTGAGATCTCGCGTTCTCTCAAGGCCTTGGCGCGCGAACTCAATGTGCCGGTCATTGCACTTTCGCAGCTTTCACGTTCTGTCGAATCCCGCCAGGTCAAGCGTCCGATGCTTTCCGATTTGCGCGAATCCGGTTCCCTGGAGCAGGATGCCGATATTGTCATGTTCCTCTATCGCGAGGATTATTATGATAAGGATACGGAGAACAAGAACCTTACGGAAGTCATCATCGCAAAGCATCGCAACGGCCCCGTCGATACGGTAAATCTCTTCTTCCAGAAGGAGTACACGAAGTTCCGGGATCTCCTTGTGGAGTGATGTTTTTTGCTTGACAAACGGGTGCTTGTGCTATACACTGAAGACATGGAAACGGTTTCACATAGACTCATCAGGATGCCTAAGCAGACGTCAGGACACGTCGGAGTCAGTAAGGTCAGTAAGGAAGAATCGTGAAGAGAAAAGGGGGAACATCTCATGAAAGAGATTCGTTTGGACAGCCCGCTCAACGGACATCTCATCGAATTGAAGGATGTCAAGGACCCGGCTTTTGCCAGTGGAGCCATGGGCAAGGGCGCTGCTGTCAAAGACCCGGATGGCAAGGTTTATTCGCCGGTTGACGGCGAGGTCACTGTCTTCTTCGGCACAAAACATGCGATCGGGATCCATGCAGACAATGGCGCGGATATCCTGATCCATGTCGGTATCGATACGGTGAATCTCGGTGGCAAGTTCTTCGAGGCGAAAGTGGCTCAGGGGGAGCGTGTCAAGCGTGGCCAGCTGCTGCTGGTCTTTGATCCGGAGGGCATCAAAGGCGCCGGCTATGATACGACGACGCCAATCCTCGTGACGAATGCCTTTGAGTACGACAAAATAACGGTGACCCTTGGTGATAAGGAAATCACGACGCTCAAGGAGGAGCCTGCCGCAGAGGATTCCGCAGAAGCGGAAGCAGATGCAGAGGCAGCAGCGTCAGCTGAACCGGAGGAAGACCTCAGCGGTCTGCCGAAGGAAGAGCGCGTTGCCAAGCTCATCTGGAAGTATGTCGGTGGCCGTGAGAATGTCCGCAGTGCGGAACACTGTGCAACACGCCTGCGTCTCATCATCAATGATAAGACGAAGATCAACGAGAAGGCCATTGAGAATATCGACGGCGTCAAAGGCCAGTTCTTTGCAGCTGCACAGTATCAGATCATCCTGGGGACGGGCTTTGTCGACAAGGTCTTTGATGTCTTTGTGGCCGGTACGGATCTGGCCGGCGCCAGCAACAACAAGGCGGAAGCTTATGCCAGATGTCCGTTGCACAGAAGATTTCCCGCACGTTGGGCGATGTCTTCGTGCCGATCATCCAGTCCTCGTCGCCACCGGTCTTTTCATGGGCTTGCGTGGTGCCTGCCTGAGCATGGGCGTGCAGTTCAGTGATAACGTCCTGCGCATGAGCCAGATCCTCACGGATACGGCTTTCGCTTTCCTGCCGGCACTTGTCTGCTGGTCCACGACCAAGCGCTTCGGCGGCACGCCGGTCATCGGTATTGTCCTTGGCCTGATGCTGGTTGCCCCGCAGCTGCCCAATGCCTACGCCATTGCTGCTGGAGAGGCCCAGCCCATCATGATGGATATCCTGGGACTCAGCGTGCCGGTCGTCGGCTATCAGGGTTCCGTCCTGCCAGCACTCGTTCTCGGCATCTTTGCCGCCAAACTGCAGAAATGGCTCAAGACGTTCATCCCCGATGTCATTGACCTCATTGTCACGCCGTTCCTGACGCTCTTCATTTCCATGATCCTCGGCCTACTGATTGTCGGCCCAATCATGCATTGGATCGAACTCGCTGTATTTGGTGCCATCCAGACTTTCCTCGCCCTGCCGTATGGCGTCGGCGGCTTCATCGTCGGCGGCCTGCATCAGGTCATCGTTGTCTTTGGCGTTCATCACGTATTCAATGCTCTTGAGGTCCAGCTGCTCGCCACGACGGGTGTTGACCCCTTCAATGCCATCATCACGGGTGCCATCATTGCTCAGGGTGGTGCAGCTGCTGCCGTCGCTGCCCGTACGACGAACAAGAAGAAACGCGCACTCTACATTTCGTCGATCGTGCCGGCTTTCCTTGGCATCACGGAACCGGTCATCTTCGGTATCAACCTGTGTCTCATGAAGCCGTTCCTTTACGCGCTGGCAGGCGGTGCCTGCGCAGGCGCTATCGCAGGCTTCCTGCATCTTGCCGGTACGGGTATGGGCATTACGGTATTGCCGGGCACGCTCTTGTACCTCGATCATCTGCCGCAGTACATCCTCGTCAATGTTGTTGGATTTGCCGTAGCGTTTGCACTGACGTTCACGCTGTTCAACCCGGAAAAAGAGGACGAACAGTAAGGATAGCTCAGGGCTGCCGCAACGGCAGCCCTTTTTGTCTGTATCAGGAGGGATCCTCATGGAACATTTTGATAAAAAAGCCATCGATGCCCGCATCGCTGACGGTTTTCCGCTGACGGACCGCTGGCATAACCGCTTCCATCTTGAGATGCCGTTTGGGCTCATCAATGATCCGAACGGCTTGACGTATGCCAATGGTGAATACCATATTTTCTATCAGTGGAATCCGCTGGGCTGCGAACATAAGAACAAATGCTGGGCGCATGTAAGGACGCGGGACTTCGTCCATTACTCCCTGCCGGAGCTTGCGCTCTGGCCGGGGGATGAGCATGATAAAGACGGCTGTTATTCAGGTTGCGGTTTTACGGACAACGGCAAGGTGCGTGTATTCTATACCTGCAATGCCAAGAACGAGGGCATCCGCACGCCTGCTCAGCGCTTTGGCACCCTGCAGGAAGATGGCTCGGTGGCAAAAGACGAGATTGCCGTGCCGGATAGTCCTGCCGGGATCACAGGCCATTTCCGCGATCCCTATCTGTTCCATCGTCACGGCAGACGCTATTTTGTCATCGGAGCGCAGACGGATGAACAGGAGCCACGCGGTACGGTACTCATCTATGAAGAGACGAAAGACGGCTGGCAGTCTCTCGGCGAACTCAAGACGCGCCTTGGTCAGTTCGGCTACATGTGGGAATGCCCGAATCTCCTGCATTTTGGTGCATATGATGCCCTGATCTTCTGTCCCCAGGGTCTCGAAGCACGTGAATTTGACCGCCAGAATCTGTATCAGCCGGTTATATCTCAGGGCATCTTTCCCTGGACAGCCTCGATATGATGCAGCATTCCAAGTTCCAGGAACTCGATCATGGTTTCGATTTCTATGCTCCGCAGGTATTCCAGCATGAAGGCCGTCATATCCTCCTGGGGTGGATGGGCATGCCGGATAAGGATGATGAATACCCGACGCGCGAGAAGGGCTGGATGTTCAGCTTGACGCTGCCGCGTGTCCTCTCCCTGCGCCAGGGACACATCTATTCGCGTCCGGCTCGCGAACTCAAGGCTCTGCGCATCGAAGAAACGGCAATCGATCTTGACATGGATATGGAGCAAGATCTCACGCAGCAGCTCTTTGATGGCACGGAAGTCCTGCTCGACATCACGCTGGGAAAGGCGCAGCATCTCAGCCTGACGCTGGCTTATGGGCTCGAGAAGACGGTACTCTCTTATGACCGCACGACCCAGGTCATGACGATTGACCGCACGGGCATGAAACATGGTGGCCGCGGCGTGCGCAGATTCAAGCTCTTTGTTGACCGCGTGCTTTCGCTGCAGCTCTTCATCGACCGTGCGGCCATCGAGGCATTCTTCCAGCATGGGGAAGAAGTTGCAAGTCTCTTGGTGTTCCCCGAGAAGAATATCCGTCCTGAGCTGCGTATCCATGCGGATGCATCGCTTGAATCCGTCACAGGGCGCCTTTGGGAACTCGATGCGTTCCACTTTCATCCCTGAGCCTTTTTCCATGACAAAAGCCCCGGAACCGAAATGGTTCCGGGGCTTTTGCATGCGATGCCGCGCTCAGTTGTTCACTGCACGGCGTTCTGGCAAATCAGCAAGGGGATCCGGCGGATACGCTCAAAGGGGATATCAGCAAATGCATAGCGGATATCCAGATACGTATCAGTGCGGGTAAACGTCACTTTCTTCAATGTAACTTCGTCTTGGATTTGATACGTTCGATGTAGTATTGCGCGTCTTCCGCGGAGAAGGGACCTTAGCGATGATAACACGAATGTCGTCGATCATCATGGGAAAACACCTCCAACATAACCAGTGCATGGCATGGCCATACCTTCGAGAATGTGTTACGGATTGTTGTCAGCGTTGGGAAGGATAGGGGCGTATCCTCAACAACTACGGAGTATTATACTATATCTCAAGTGGGTTGTGAAATGGGATATTTCCCCAGACTCGCGGAAAACGGCGGATATTCTGGAATTATTTCCACTGAGAGAACGTTTTCTATAAGAATGATTCCGCATTGTGCAGGATTTTAACGGTTTATGCTTTTTCTTGCGCGGAATATGCGATTATTTGCAACGGAGTTTGGCGAATCTGCCTGTCAGATGAAGTACATCAGGCTGTCTGCATCCTTTTCCTGGTCGATGGCGGTCAGGATATTGTCGAGTGAAACGGCAGAGAGGGTCTTCTTGATGGCTTCATCGAGCGGATCAAAAACGCGTGCGGCCAGGGCCCGGTCGAGTTCCGGCATCTTTTCCTGGGCGGCCGGGGCTGTTTTTCCATCAGCGAGAGTTCGATGGAGGCAAGCACATCATAGGCCGTGATTTCGCGCGGTGCGTGGGCCAGCTGATAGCCGCCCTGGCTGCTTGATGGAATTGACGAGACGGGCGCGCTTCAAAAGGGAAAAAACTTGCTCCAGATAGATCTTGGAGATACCGAGTTTCTCCGAGATACTGATGATGGTGATGGGGGTGCCGGCCTCGTAGTTGCGAGCAAGGTATGTCATGGCCGCGAGCCCGTAGCGACCTTTCGCAGAGATCTTCATGGATAATACCTCATTTCATACTTTTATACTATGTCATTCTTGTTTACTATATGGTAGTAAATTTATACGAAAAAGTCAATCCCTGTTGACAAGAGACAAGGGCTGTGCTAATATATAAACATATTAATCATATATGTTTTAACCGAACTGAATGTTTCAGCTGACCAAAGATAAATGGAGGTATTCACCATGAGCAAAGTATACAATAGTGTTACGGAACTGATTGGCGGCACGCCGCTCCTGAAGCCAACAATTTCATCAAGGCCAATGACCTCAAAGCCAACATCTTCGTAAAACTTGAGTATTTCAATCCGGCGGGTTCAGTCAAGGATCGCATCGCCAAAGCGATGATCGAGCAGGCAGAAAAGGACGGCAAGCTCAAACCGGGGGCGACGATCATCGAGCCGACTTCGGGCAATACGGGTATCGGTCTTGCGAGCGTTGCAGCTGCCCGCGGCTACAAAGCTATCCTGACGATGCCGGAGACCATGAGCGTCGAGCGCCGCAACCTGCTCAAAGCATATGGTGCAAAGATTGTCTTGACGGATGGTTCCAAAGGCATGAAGGTGCTATCGCCAAGGCAGAAGAACTTGCCAAGGAGACGCCGAATTCCTTCATCCCGGAGCAGTTCGCCAACCCTGCCAATCCGGCTGCGCATGAAGCCACGACGGGGCCTGAGATCTACAACGATCTCGATGGCAAAGTCGATGCCTTTATTGCTGGTGTCGGTACGGGCGGCACGCTGTCGGGCGTCGGTCATTATCTCAAGAAGCAGAACAAAGACATCCGTGTCGTGGCTGTCGAGCCTGCCACGAGCCGGTCCTCTCGAAGGGGCAGGCTGGTCCGCATAAGATCCAGGCATCGGTGCTGGTTTTGTACCGGAAACGCTCGATACGAAAGTCTACGATGAAGTCATTGCCGTTGCCAATGAAGATGCCTTTAAATATGGACGCCAGTTCTCCCATGTGGAAGGCGTGCTGATCGGCATTTCCTCAGGTGCTGCGCTGTCGCTGCCATTGAGCTGGCCAAGCGCCCGGAATTTGAGGGCAAGAACATCGTGGCTCTGCTGCCGGATACGGGTGACCGTTATCTCTCCACGGAACTTTTCGCAGAGTAATCCTCATGGATATAGCAGCTCCCTGCTGCGGAGCGCCTTCCAGGCGTTTCCGCACCGGGAGCTTTTTGTGTTATAATGAATCATATGATTTACAGGAGGGATTGTCGTGCGTATTGTCGTAGTGGGGGCAGGCAAGCTGGGGTACAGCATCGCGGAACTGCTTTCAAAAGAACAGTTCGATGTCGTGGTAATCGATCACGATGAAAGCCAGCTGGAGGCGGTCAAGAATACCCTGGATGTGCTGACCATCTATGCGAACGGCGCAAGCCCGATTACCATGGATGATCCTGACGTGCGCGGTGCAGACATCCTCATTGCGGTGACAGCCAGCGATGAAGTCAACATGGTCTGCTGCATACTCGCCAAGAAGCATGGCATTGTCCATACGATTGCGCGCATCCGCGACATGCAGTTCATGAGTGAGGCTCGTGAATACCTCAAGCAGAATTTCGACATTGATCTCATGCTGAACCCGGAACTCATCACGGCCAATGAAATCAACCGCATCCTGATGACACCAGCGGCACTCAATGTGGAAGATTTTGCTCATGGCAAGATCCGCCTCTTTGAGACGAAATTGCAGCGCCATTCTCCTCTGGCGAATATCCCGCTGAAGGATATCCGCCTGCCAAAAGGCGTACTGGCTGGCATGATTTTCCGTGACCATCGCATGATCATCCCGCATGGTGATGATTGCCTGCTGCCGCATGACAATGCTTATTTCATCGGCATCCCGGAAGAGATCGAGAAATTCAGCAAGAATTTCGTGCAGCGCGACGCGCGCAAGCTGCACCGTGTCATCATCATCGGTGCGGGCCGTGCGGGCCGTGCCCTGGCGCCGATGCTTGAGAAGCAGGGCGTCAAGGTCAAGGTCATCGACAAGAACCGCGAACGCTGCCGCTTGATGGCCGACCGGCTCGTCGATGGCATTGCAATCTGCGGTGATGGCACGGATATCGACCTTTTGACGGAGGAAGGGGTAGCTGAGGCTGATGTCGTCGTCTGCCTGACGGAGGACGATAAGCTCAACCTCATGCTGGCGCTGCTGGCCCGCCATATGTCGGAGAACCGTACGAAGACCATTGTGCGCGTTTCCCGCAATGAATATGTGGAACTCATGGAGAAGGTGGGCGTCGACATTGTCCTTTCGGCTCGCCTGCTCTCGGCCAGTGAAGTCCTGGCTTTTGCACGCCGTGGCGGCGTTGTCTCCGTTTCCCTGCTCGAAGGGGCGAAAGCGGAAGCAGTCGAGGTCATCGTGCAGGAAGGGGCGCCGGTGGCCGGTAAACCGCTGTCAGCAGCAGGGCTGCCGAGAGAATGCCTCGTCTGTGCCTACGTTCACGCAGGAGAGGCCGCGATCCCGAACGGCACGACAGTACTGCAGCCTGGTGACCGGACCATTCTGTTCATCCAGACACAGTATTCCAAGAAAGTCATGAAGTACTTCAAGGGCAGGGAGTGAGTATGAAGAAATCCAGTCGCAGCGTCTGGGAACTTGAACTGTTCTGGCTGCTGATGGGCCGTGTGTCCGAAATCATGGGCGGCGCGCTGCTCATTCCCGTAGCAGACGGGCTGTTCTGGCATGAGACCGATATCTGGGCTTTCCTCGTACCTTCGGTACTCGCTTTTGCCCTGGGCGGAGCCTTCTGCTATCTGGGGCGTCATCCCCTGCGCCAGCTCAATGTCTGGGAGGGGGCGCTTTTCATGGTGCTGGTCTGGCCCGTACTGTCCGTCTTTGGCATGATGCCCTACGTACTCACAGGGGTCATCCGCGATCCGCTGACGGCCTTGTTCGAGAGTGTGGCTGCAGTCACGACGACGGGGCTTTCGTGTTATACGTATCAGGATTTTGCCGCAACGCACAGCCTGATGCTGTGGCACAGCCTGCTCAACTGGCTGGGCGGCCTTAATTTCATCCTTATCTTGACGACCGTACTGCCGCAGGTCAGCGGTTGTTTTGGCCTTACGCTTTCGGCGCGCCAGAGCATTTTTTCAGTCCGCTCTGGAACAAGATGGCATCTTCGGCCTGGCAGGGGTTCCGGATTTACGCGGGGCTGACCATCTTTTCCTTTGTGCTTTTCCTGCTGGCAGGGCTCATGCCTTTTGATGCCATCACGGGCGCACTCGTGACACTATCTTCAAGTGGTACGGCAGACCCGGGGCTGTTCATGCAGTATGATCTCTGGCCCCTCGAATTGGCAACAGGAGTCTCGATGGTACTGGCTTCTCTCAATCCCCTGCTTTGCTGGAAGTCCTGGCAGCGGCGCAGCCTGTGTTTTTTCCTGCGCGATACGGAAATGCAGGTGTATCTCCTGCTCCTCCTGGCTGGTGGCGCACTGATAGCACTGAATCTCTCGCATCATGGACTCTATGATAGCGTGACGGGTTTGCGCTATGGCTTTTTCCAGGCGGCATCCTTCTTATCGACTTGCGGCTTTGTTTCGGCTCCTTGTTGGGAATGGCCGCCGTTTTCACGCCTGTTGCTCTTTGTCTTTGTCTTTATTGGCGGCTGTATCGGTTCGGCGGGCGGCGGCATCAAGGTGATCCGCTTCCTCGTCCTGCTGCGCATGGCCCTGGCGGAAGTCCGCCATACCCTGCATCCGCACATGGTGGTGAGCATCAAGGTGGATGGGCTGGCCGTACCGGCTAAAGTGGTCGGGCGCATCCTGTCCTTCTTTTTCCTGTTCTTGTCCATCTTTGCCCTCTCGTCACTCGTCATCGCCCTTTCGGGTCTCTCGATGATGCAGTCCATGGGCGTAGCAGCAGGCTGCCTGACGAGTGCGGGCAGTACCGCTGCTCTTTTCGGGCAGGGGAATCTTGCGTGGGCGCCGTACTGGCTCAAGCTGTTCTGTGCTTTCCTCATGGTGCTGGGACGCATTGAGATATTTTCCTTCTTTGTCCTCCTTGACCGGGGCTTCCGTTCCTTGGGCAAGAACTGGTGACCAGTCTCTGGTCGGACGCACATAGCAGATCATTTGGCGGAAAGGGGAATCGTATGAATTACAATCTCATATGCTATATCCTCGGCCGCCTGGTCATGGCAGAAGCCCTGATCCTTATCGTGCCGCTGGGGATAGCTCTCTGGAACGGAGAGTCGAGCCGCTTGCCGTTCGCGATCTCGATGGGCATCTGCTTCCTGGTCAGCAGGCTTTTGCAGTTGCGGGGCCGGTCGGGGCAGGGACAGATGACGATGCGCGAGGGGGCGGCCATCACGGGCATCGGCTGGTTGCTGGCGACGGCACTCGGCATGCTGCCTTACCTTTTGAGCGGTTCTCTCGGCCTGCTCGACGGCCTGTTCGAGAGCATCTCCGGTTTCACGGGGACGGGGGCGACGGTCATGACGAGCATTGAGGCGCAGCCTCTCAGCATCCTCTTCTGGCGCATGATGACGCATTGGTTCGGCGGCCTGGGCATCATCGTCATCTTCATTGCTATCCTGCCCCAGGCAGGGCAGAGTACGGTCTACATGTACAATGCGGAGACTTCCGGCCCTACGCAGGACCGCGTGCTGCCGCGCCTGCGCGATATGACGAAGGTCCTGTTCCTGATGTACCTGCTTTTCACGGCGACGGCCTGCTTCGTCTATCTCTGCTGTGGGCTGCCATTCTTCGATGCGGTGACGCACGCCATGAGTACGATCGGTGCCGGCGGCTTCTCCATCTATGATGACAATGCCATGCATTTTGACAGCCCCGTGGTCGAAGGCTGGATGACCTTCTTCATGATCCTTTCGGGTGGCAACTTTGCCCTTTATTACCGGGTCTGGCAGAAAGGTCCGCGTGTCTTTCGCCGTAACACGGAATTCAAGGCGTATCTTGGCATCTTGCTTGCCGCGATGCTGCTCATCACGGCCAATCTGGTGGCAGGATTCGGCCTGGAGCCGCTGACAGCCTTCCGCTATGCGAGCTTCCAGGTCGGTTCGCTTTCGACCACCGGCTTTGTCTCGACGGATTTTGACAAATGGCCATCCTTCTCCAAGGGCCTCCTGCTGCTCTTGATGATCAGCGGCGGCTGCGCGGGTTCCACAGCGGGCGGCGTCAAGATCTCGCGTGTCGTACTGCTCGTCAAGAATGCCTGGGCCGTCGTACATCAGAAGCTCAGCCCACGGCGCGTCATCCGTGCGAGCATGAATGGGGTCGAAGTGGAAGATGATGTACTCGTGCGCGTGGAGCAGTTTTTTTTCCTCTACATACTTTTCATCGTTCTCTGGGCCTTGCTTCTGACCTGGGATGGGTTTGGTGTCTTCGATGCCATCGGCATCAGCATCACGACCATGGGCTGTGTCGGCCCGGCTTTCGGGGTGGCGGGAGCCACCTGTACGTATGCGGAGTTCTCCGATTTTGCCAAGAGCATCCTCTGTATCTCGATGCTGCTCGGCCGTCTTGAGATGTTTACACTGCTCGTCATGCTGAGCCCGGAGTTCTGGAAACTCCATCATCGCTGGTAATGGCAGCACAGTTGAAAACATCGCTTTTGGACCTCGCGTATCTGTGTTATACTTTTAGGTGAAATTTTTAGGAAGGGTGTGTCGCGTATATGGCCAGCAATCTGCTTGTGGCGATTGGCGCCGTCGTGCCGATGTTCTGCCTGATGTTCATCGGTGCGATGGTCAAGCGCATGAAGCTTTTGACAGAGGAGGAGCTTGTCCATGTCAATCGCATGGTCTTCCGTATCTTTTTTTTCTGCATGATGTTCTATAATATCTATACGACGGATATCGCCACGACGTTCCGTCCCCGGCTCATCCTCTTTGGCGCGGGCGGTGTCCTGGCGACGGTCCTCATTGCCGGTCTCATCATCTGTACGATCGAGAAAGCCAATAAACGCCGCGGTGCCATGATCCAGGCCATCTTCCGCAGCAACTTCGTACTCATGGGCATCCCGCTCATCGCGAACATCTTTGGTGACGACCAGCTGGCCATCCCGACGATGATGATTGCCATCATCGTGCCCATCTACAACGTTGTCTCGGTGTTCCTGCTGGAGACTTTCCGTGGCGGCCATTTCTATCTGCCAGGCATCCTCCTCGGCGTACTCAAGAATCCGATGATCCTTGGCGCAATCCTTGGCGCTGCTTTCCTGATCCTTGGCATCCCCATCCCGCAGCCCGTCCTGAAACCGATTGGCCAGGTCGCGGCGGCCACGACGCCTGTGGCACTCATCATCCTCGGCGCTTCGTTCAAGGGTGGCAGCTTCCACAATCACCTGCCGCAGCTCGTAGGCTGCGTACTCGGCCGCCTCATCATCGTGCCGGCCATCCTGCTGAGCCTGGCCATATTCTTGGGATTCCGCGGCATCGAACTCGTGACGCTCGTTGCGATTTTCGCTACGCCCTGTGCCGTCGCTGGCTTTGCGATGGCACAGCAGATGAACAGCGATGCGGAGCTGGCAGGCAACTGCGTCGTCTATACGAGTGCACTTTCATGCTTCACGATCTTTGGCTGGATCTTCCTGCTGAAGACGCTCGGCATGTTCTGATTTTTTTATGAAGATGGAGGCAGCTCTATGCGTCTCGACGAACTCATCAACACCAATCGACAGGCCTTGAATGATACGGACATGGTCATCTGGAAGTACATCTTGCAGCATCGCACGGCCGCGCGCCATATTTCCATCCATGAACTTGCGCGAGCCTGCTGTGTCTCGAGTACGACAATCGTGCGTTTCTCGCAGAAGCTCGGCCTTGACGGTTTTGGCGAACTCAAGGCCATCCTGAAGATGGAGGAAACAGATCAGCCGCATTACAATTCCAATGTGCTTGATGATCTCAGCGACTTCTATCTGAAGACGGGGGAGAAGATCTTCAAGCGCAATTTTGACAGTGCCAGCCGTCTCGTGCATGAGGCGAACCGCGTCTTTACGTTTGCTTCCGGCTACGTGCAGTCCAATGTCCTGCAGGAACTCAAACGGCTCTTTTTCTATGATAATGTCTTTCTTTATGACGTTCCTGCCCGGGCGGAATTTTATTCTGTGCTGGAGACGCTTACCAAGGACGACCTTTTCATCATTGTCTCGCTCTCCGGGGAAACGCCGGCAGTGGTCGAGATTGCCCGCGAACTCCAGCTGCGCGACATCCCGCTGATCTCCATCACGAAGCTGCATGACAATACGCTTGCTAGCCTTTCCACTGTCAATCTCTACATATCTCCGGCTGAGTTCCAGCTCTACGATGCGGAGGATGGCAAACACATCTCCTTCAAGTCGATGATGCCGTACTTCATGCTGATCGAAGTCTGGTATGTCAAGTATCGCATCTACGTGCATCGCTTGAACAAGAAGAATATTCAATCAACAATATAAACCAAAAGCCATGAGAAAAACCGAAACCCCTTGCCAATGCTCATGTGTACCAGATTTCTCAGAATGTACCATGGTACACGAGAAGGGTAATGTGCCTGAAACCCGCGAAACTATTGTGTTCGCGGGCTTTTTCTATTATTCTTTACTTACAGGATATCCCAGAGGATGGATCGGGGGATTGCAATCCATCTTCAGGATGACGCGCCGAATCGATACCAACCAATCGAAACGGCAGCAATCATAATGGATAATGAGAAATAGGGGGAATGAACATGTCGATCAAGAAAGATCGCGTCATGCAAGAATTGCAACGGTTCGGCGGCGCCATGTACACGCCGGTCATCCTGTTCGCATTCTTCGGTCTCACGGTTGCCATCTCGATTGTCTGCAAGAACACCATGCTGCTTGGCAGCATCGCAGACAAAGGCACCATCTGGTATGATTTCTGGTTTGTTGTAGAACAGGGTGCCTGGACGGTCTTCGCTCAGATGCCGATCCTCTTTGCCATCGCCGTGCCAATCGGCTTTGCCAAGAAAGAGCCGGCACGCTGTGCGATGGAATCCTTCGTCATCTACATGTGCTTCAACTACTTCATCTCCGGCTTCCTGACGCTCCATGGTGACTTCTTCGGCGTGGATTACAGCCAGGCCGCTGGTGCTGGTACGGGCTTGGCGATGATCGCCAACATCAAGACCCTCGACATGGGCATGCTCGGTGCATCTTCATCGCCTGCTGCTCCGCCTGGATCCACAATCACTTCTATGATACCGAGATTCCGGATTGGCTCGGCATCTTCAAGGGTCCTGCCTTTGTCGTCGCGGTTGGCTTTGCCGTCATGATCCGATGGCACTCCTCTTCTGCTTCGTATGGCCGGCTGTCCAGCACGCCATCGAGCAGTTCCAGTTCTTCCTCAAGACGAGCGGCATCGTCGGTGTATGGTGCTACACGTTCTCCGAACGAATCCTCTTGCCGGCAGGCTGCATCACTTCATCTACCTGCCGTTCATCTTCGGCCCGGCCGTCTGCGATGGCGGTATCCAGGCTTACTGGCTCCAGCATCTCAATGATTTCGCTACGAGCGCACATTCTCTGAAAGAAATGTTCCCGGAAGGCGGCTTCGCCTCCACGGCATGTCGAAAGTCTTCGGCCTGCCGGGTGCAGCCCTCGCCATGTACGTTTGTGCAAAACCTGAGAAACGCAAGAAGGTCGCAACACTCTTGATCCCGGCGACGATCACGGCTGTCCTCTGCGGCATCACGGAGCCGATTGAGTTCACCTTCCTCTTCGTTGCACCGCTCCTCTACGCTGTGCATGCTATTCTCGCGGCAACGCTTTCCGCAACGCTTTACTTCTTCGGTCTTTCCGGTAACTTCGGCGGCGGTCTCATCGACTGCTTCGTCCAGAACTGGATCCCGCTCTTCAAGTATCATGCAGGCACCTACATCATACAGATCATCGTAGGCCTCTGCTTCACGGCTATCTATTTCTTCGTATTCCGTTATCTCATCCTCAAGAACGACTATAAGACTCCTGGCCGTACCGACGACGATGAAGAGGATAAGCTCTTCACGAAAGCTGAGTACAAAGCAAGAAAGAAATGGAAAAGAAAGGTCTTGCCAATAACCCGGATGCCCTGAAGGCTCAGGTCTTCCTCGATAACCTCGGCGGCCCGTCCAACATCAAGGAAGTCACGAATTGTGCAACGCGTCTGCGCGTCACGGTCGCAGATCCCGATAAAGTTGCTTCGGCAGGCAAGTTCACGAAAGCCGGTGCTTTTGGCCTCGTCAAGAACGGTCATGCCATCCAGGTCATCGTCGGCCTTTCCGTACCGAATGTCCGCAGCTACTTCGATGCCCTGCTCAAAGGCGACCTCGCCGATGTGCCGGTTGAAGCCAAGGCTGCAGCCAATCCGAGTGAGCCTGTCAAGACGGATCTTTCCATGAAACTCAAAGCTTTCGCTTCCGGCAAGCTCATCGATATGACGGAAGTCCCCGATGATGTATTCTCGCAGAAGATGATGGGCGACGGCGTTGCCATCGAGCCGACGACGGAAACGGTCGTAGCTCCGGCTGACGGCGAAGTCACTATGATCATGGAAGGTTCCTATCATGCCATCGGCATGCGCCTCGACAACGGTGCCGAGATCCTCATCCACATCGGCCTCGATACGGTCAAGATGGAAGGCAAGGGCTTCCGCTGCCTGACGAAACAGGGTGCGAAAGTCAAAGCCGGCGATGAACTCATCAGCTTCAGCCGCGATGCCATCAAGGCGGCCGGCTACAAGGATACCGTCATCCTCGCTGTCACGAACAGTGGTGACTATCCGCAGATGAAGAAAGCAGTTGACGGCGACGTCAAAGTCAACGAAACCCCGATCATCTCCTTCTGATTCAACATAGGTGAATGTGAGAGTGGAGCGTGGATCTCTCCACACTCCACTCTCGTATTTCACGGGACCCGGAAGAAAGGAGCATTCTCATGAGCAAGCTGAAATGGTGGCAGAAAAGCATTGTCTACCAGGTCTATCCGAAAAGTTTCCAGGACACGACAGGCAGCGGTGTTGGTGACATCCCGGGTGTCACGCGTCATCTTGATTACCTGAAATCCCTCGGCACGGGTGCTATCTGGCTCACACCGGTCTATCCCTCGCCGATGGTCGATAATGGTTACGATATTTCCGATTACTGTGGCATCGATCCTTCGTATGGCACAATGGCAGATATGGAGGAACTCATCGCGGAAGCGAAGAAGCGCGATATCCGCATCGTCATGGATCTCGTATTCAACCACAGTTCCGACCAGCATCCTTGGTTCCTCGAGTCGAAGAAAGACCGTACAAATGATAAAGCCGACTGGTACATCTGGCGAGATGCCAAGCCGGACGGCTCAGCACCGACCAATTGGCGGGCCATCTTCGGCGGTTCTGCCTGGACCTGGTGCGAGGAACGCCAGCAATACTATCTGCACACGTTCGCTGAAGCGCAGCCGGATCTTAACTGGGAGAACCCGGAAGTCCGCAAAGCCCTGTTTGCTGCTGCGAATTTCTGGCTCGACAAGGGTGTCGGCGGGTTCCGCATCGATGCGATTGTCTACATCAAGAAACCGGAATTCAAGGATGGGGAGCCGGACGGCCCGGATGGTCTTGTCGGCATCCATGAGATGACGGCCAATACGCCGGGCATCCTCGATTTCCTGCATGAGTTCCGCCGCGAGGTCTTCGATGGGCATGACATCTTCACGGTCGGCGAGGCCAACGGTGTCAGTCCTGAAGAACTTCCACTCTGGGTCGGTGAGAACGGTGTGTTCTCGATGCTCTTCGAGTTCAGCCATCTTGAACTCGCTTATCCGGAAGGCGAAATCTGGTGCAAGCGTTTCCCCTGGAAGATCGCGCAGCTCAAGCAGGCACTCACGGCCAGCCAGAAAGCCACGGCCAAAGAAGGCTGGTACCCGATTTTCTTCGAGAATCACGACCAGAACCGTGCGATGCACCGGTATTTCCCGGAAGGCACAGACCCGAAAGCCGCGGCCAAGGCGCTCGCGACCATCCTCTACACGCTGCGCGGCACGCCTTTTGTCTATGAGGGCGAGGAAATCGGCATGACGAATGTGGCTTTTCCTCGCATTGAAGATTATAATGATATCTCGACACATGGCCAGTACGAATATGCGCTCAAGAAGGGCTTCACTCCTGAGGAAGCACTCAAATGCGTGCAGTTCCAGAGCCGCGACAATGCGCGTACGCCGATGCAGTGGACCTGTGAACCGAATGCCGGTTTCACGACGGGCAAGCCTGGCTGCCCGTCATGAAGATTTCATGGATCTGGACTGCTGAGGACGAAGGCCGTGAG